>ERZ894183.429-NODE-429-length-34918-cov-10.953733_pt1 | contig 34918 bp, 32 predicted proteins | sample MGYA00380279_ERZ894183 | MGnify/ENA primary metagenome ERZ894183 (study PRJEB32331, sample SAMN06328422) | human gut metagenome | biome: human gut microbiome; feature: stool | host: Homo sapiens | collected 2013-06-26 ... | reverse complement strand
ATTCATCGTCCAGCCACCGGTTCAGTTTTTCATCCCCGCCCCAGCCGTAGAAGGTAACCGTTGTTCCCTTTGCTGCCTCCTTCATCTGTTCAAAGGTCATGTTCTCCATGCCGGGCTGGCTGCTTCCCGTATCCCCGGCCTGGCTGCCGCCTGTGTCCTGTGTCCGTCCGCTTCCCGAACACGCTCCCAGAGACAGCATCATTGCGGCGGCCAATACCGCTGCTGTGATTCTTCTCCTCATGCTTTCTCCTCCTGCTGTTTTTCTAAAAATAATAACCCTGCCTGATAATTTTATGATTTCCCCTGCCGTAATCTTATGCAGTGCGGTCAGGGGAAATCACATCACCGGAAGGGTTATCCTATTCTGTTACAAATGCAGCCTGGATATCCTTATCCTTCGCGCCGTTTTCAATGATAAACAGATTGTCAACATCGAATCCGGCATCCTTCATGACGGAAATACCTGTTTTTGCGCACTTGTTTCCGCTGTAGCAAAGCAGGTATACGGGTTTGGACGGGTCCATTTCCTCTTTTGCCATCTTGTACATGGCAGTCTGCGCTGCCGGGTCTTCGATTTCCTTTAAGGGGCTCTGGAGGGATCCCTTTAAATGGCCCTCTGCATATGTATCATTGTCGCGGACATCCAGGATTTGGACATCGCTTCCTCCCACTGCCTTTAAGGCATCTGCCGCCGTGACTGTTTTCCAGTCGATATCCTCGTCAGCGCGGTTGGTGGTAAGGGCGCCTTTCTCAGACTCCAGGGCTTTGGCTCCGCCCTCCACGGTATAAATCAGGGAACCGTCGATGCCGGCCTCCTTAAGAACACCGGTTGCCTTCTCAGCGCCTCTCTTGCCGCTGTTGCAGATGATATAGATTTTCTGTCCGTCGCTTAAGTTCTCCTTTGCATATGTACCCATGGCCTCTGCCAGGGAGTCATCCTCCAGCGGGAAAATAGGGCACCACATGGAATCAGCCACTCTTCCCTTAACATAGTTATCCCATTCCCTTACATCCAGCACATGGGCACTCTTATCTTTTGCCGCCGCCACAGCCTCCTTTGGGGATACATACTGATAACTGCCATCTGACTGTGCTGCCGCTGCTGTCTCACTTGCTGCCCCATCCGCTCCTGTTGTATCTGCGGCCGTGGTATCCTCTACTGTGGAGTCTGCGGCTGCGGTGTCTGCGGCTGCGGTGTCTGCGGCTGCGGTATCTGCCGCCGTACTCTCAGCCGTTTCCTGGGCTGTTGTTTCATTTCCTGCTTTCTGGCCGCATCCGGCCGCCACTGTCATGGACAGCGCCATCATAATTCCTAATGTTACGAATTTCTTTTTCATTTCTTCCTCCTTGTTTTTCCTTGTTTTTCTATATATATTTTCCTTACCATGACAACAAAGGCAGATAAGGCAAATAATATCATTAGGCCGGTGACAAAGAACCTGGCGCCGCCGGTCAGCATTCCTCCCACATAGGAGTATACAATGGTCGCCGGAAGCTGTCCGATTCCCGTGGCTATGAAAAATGACAGAAAGGGCATGGATGTAAGCCCCGCCCCATAGCTCACAATGTCAAAGGACACAAAAGGCAGAAGCCTGCAAATCAATATTGTATTTTTGCCGTATTTATCAAAAAAAGTGTCTATCTGTTTAAGCCCCGCCTTGCTGGTCAGCTTTTCCGCCGCATCCCTTCCCAGTATCCTTGCTATGTAAAAACAAAGGGCGGCGCCTGCCATGGCACTGGACCAGGACAGGATTGCTCCCTGCCACCATCCAAAGAGATTCGCGTTGGCAAAGGTGATGAGGAAGGCCGGAAGAGGCGCCATGACAGACTGCAGCACCATCAGTCCGAAGGATACCGCAGCAGCATAGTTTCCGTAGGAAGCCACAAATTCCCTGACCACCCCAAAGTCTCCGGTGGCAAACATGGTCACGATTTTGTTCATCATATTTTTTACAGATGGTATGCACATATAGCTCAGTATGGACGCGGCTATGCATGCGGCCACCACGGTTTTCCATATCCATTTACTCTGTTTTTTCTCCATTTATATTCCTTTCCTACAGCCTGTCCATTTTCTCTAAAAATCCCATGTCCAGATACTGCCCCAGCTTTTGGAATGTGGACTGGTTAAACAGCAGCTTGTCCGGCTGCTGGTACTGCACCCAGGCCATGGCGCACCAGGTAATGCCGCGCAGGCAGGTGATGGGAATATAGGCAAGGGTACGCTCCATCAGCCCCTTTGTGTCAAATCTGCCGTCCACCTTCTGGATATACAGATGAATGAAGTTCTCCATCTCCTCCGGAGTCAGAATCACATCTGTTTTCCAGAAGGTGGTGGTGGGCGCAAGAAAATGGCCCAGATCCTGGGCAGGTTCCCCATAGACAGGCTTCTCCCAGTCCACCAGGTAGTTTCCCTTTCCCTCTCCGTTGATGAGAAAATTGGTGGAATTAAGCTCCGTGTTGATACAGCATTCATAGCCTTTGAAGGCAGCTGCTTCCCGGCAGCGCTTCCAGCCCCGGTCCAGCATCTGTCTTATTTTCATTTTGATGTCCCGGTTCCCCAGGTCTGAATCCATGTATGTTCCGACCATGGCCTCGCATTCTGTCAGGATTGCCTCCAAGGGATCCCCCGGCCTAACCAGATGGCTGTGGTTTCCTACCCTGACACTGTGGATGTCCGCCAGACACTCTGCCCCAAAGGACAGCTCTGTCCTGTAATCCATGGCGTGACCCGGCAGGAATTCCATTACCATGATTCCATGAGGAATTTTCTCCAGACTCCCGTCCGCATAAAAAGGCCGCGGTGTCCTGCCCGACTGCCGCAGCAGCTTTAATGTTTCATATTCGTACTGTATCTGATGTTCCAAATGCATCTGGCTGCCGCAGTTTACGCGCAGCACCAACTTTCTTCCGGTAACAGGATGCGTAAACAGGTAATTCCTGTTGTACTCCCCCTGGGCCAGCATACGGTATTCCTCCGTCACCTGGTCCGGCAGTCCCAGCGCGCTGCGGTACTGCTTCCAGGCCACATATTCCCTTAACCCGGCTATCCGTTCCATTTCATGTCACCTCACATCCCGGTACATCCGGTCAATCTGTTCAATGGGCACCTGATCCCGGTACATCTTACGCAGCCGGTTCATGTTCCACATCAGCTTAAGCTTGGGCAGGGTTCCTTTTGGGAAACGCCTGTCCGATGTGTAGATGCGCCGTCCTGTCATGCCCAGCTTTACTCCCCTCTCTTTAAGCGTCAGGGAAAACTGGTAATCCTCCATTACAGGAATCTCCGGGAACATGCCTGCATCAAAAAACAGGCTGCGGTCCACAAAGATGCCCTGGTCCCCAAACATGACCCTGCGGTCCTTAATCCGGTGGTTTGATATCACACGGCAGGTAAACATAAAGAAATTGGACGAATGAAAGGCAATTCCAAAGCATCCCGCGCTGTGGTCCTTCATCACCCTGCGTATCTCGGCCAGCGGACGGGGAGGCAGTTCACTGTCGCAGTGGAGGAAAAACAGGATGTCCCCATGGCTTTCCATGGCTCCCGTATTCATCTGCCTGGCCCGTCCCTTTTCCGAATGTATGACTTTAACCCAGGGGCGAATCCGTTCCATGGTCCTGTCCGTGCTGCCGCCGTCTACAAACAGTATTTCACATTTTCCCCTCAGCGGCTCCAGCTGGTCCTGCATCTGAACAATGGTCTTCTCCTCATTGTAAACAGGTACAATGATGGAAATGCGGCTGGTTCTGGCCAGATACCGTCCCGTGGACGTCTCCTGCAGCCTCTTATCCTCCCGCATTCTCTGCCGGTATCCCTGCAGATCCTGGTAAACGTCCATATCCCACAGGGTTTCGGTTAATCCCACCCTGCAGCCAGCCGTCTTAAGCCGGTACATGGTATCCCGAAGCACGGATCCCTGTCCATACCCTTCCACATCAAACACAGCCCGCTGCGGTTTCTTCATGCCCACCAGATAATACCCCCCATCCCTGGTAGGGCCCAGAACCACATCGTTTTGTTCAAGCAGGCCAAACGCCCGTTCCAGATACTCCGATCTCACTTCAGGTACATCGGTTCCCATGAGGATGCATGCGTCATACCCCCGGCCCAGCACCTCCCGGACGGCCTGATACATCCGTTCTCCCAGGCCGCAGCCTCTCTGGGAAATGTAATACTCCCCTCTGCCAAAAACCGGATATAAACGTTCTCTGCCCTCATCCGGTGTAAAGCATACAAAAAGCTTCCCCTCCACCTTCCCGCATTCCCTCTTTATATCTTCCAGGAAACAGGTGTGGAGACGGGCGCAGCCCTTGGCGCTGAGCGCGGGCATCATCCTGGTTTTTGTCTGCCCAGGTTCAGGGACCCTTGTAAAAATAATAATCGCACGTTTCATCTATAAGATTCTCTCCATTTTCCGTCTTGCCAAACCATCACCAAAACTTTGTAAGCATCCGGTTGACCATAGATTTCCCGATATCCGGCTTCTCATCACATCCCAGAATCTCAGGCAGCAGGTGCGTGACTCCCCGGCAGCCGCCCCGCGTAAGATTTCCGGCGCAGGACGCACAGTAGGTAAATACAGTCCCGTGGCCCTGGTCCGCCACCCGGTCCGTCATCCCGCGGGCCAGTTCCGGCTCCCTGCCTCCCGCGCACCCTCCCAGGCCGCAGCACTGAACGCCATGCACAGTCTCAGGCATATTCCTTAGAAATGGAGACAGCCATTTCACCCACTGTTTTCTCTCCCTGTCAGGGCATGGAAGAAACAGCGCCCCGCTGCCTTCCAGCCGGCCCCCCATTCCCAGCCGGGATAATTTCTCATAAATGCTGATGACGTTTACCTCCAGCTTATCCTTCAGAAACTCATAACAGTTGGGACAGAGCATTACGGCCTCTTGGGCCCCTGCCTCACGAAGATTATCATTTATCCTCCGGGTGATTTCCGCCTCATCCCTCTTTAGTCCAAGCTCTGCCACCGGTTTTCCGCAGCAGTCAAACAGGACTCCCATATCGTCCTTTTCTTCCAGCATACTGATTAGTTTCCTGGTGGTCTTTGGATAAAAGGAAGGAAAATTACACCCCGGGAACAGAATGCTTCTGCCGGACAGGCGCCGTTTATTGCGGTAAATGTAATTCCGCTTTTCCGCCAAAACCATGGCATACCCTTTTTCCGGGCATTTTCCCTGGTTTTCCTCCACCCTTTCCCGGCGCATTTCCAGGACGGCTGCCCTGCCGTCAATTCCCATCGGGCAAACCTGGGTGCAGGTTCCGCACAGAAAACAGTGATACGCCAATTCCTTAAGTTCTGCCGTGTCACCGATATCAAGGCCGTACTTACTTAAAAAAGAGCAGTTTTCCCGGCATATACGGCAGTGTATGCATTTATCGCTGTCTTTTATCCTGAATTTCCCGTTCATCCTCCAACCTTTCCTCTGATTCCTGCAGTACATACCGTTTCTTAAAGAAAACGCCCAGGCCAATGACAGCTGAAGCCAGCACAGCCGTGATGAAGAAATAAAGAACCCGGTTCTCCCTGTGGGCCAGGCCCGCGGTTCCCACTGTGTACATGGCTGTTCCGGGCAGCATGAATACGAAGGAATAGACAGAATAGGTCCAAAAGGGGATGTCCGTGACTCCATAGGCGAAATTCTGAAGATTATAGGGAAACAGCGGAACCAGCCTTGTAATCATCAAAACAAACAATTCATTATTTCCCGACTCGTCAAACAGCCATTTTTTCAGGTATTTATTCCTCATAACAACAGGCTTGATACTGTCCTTCAGGAAAAAACGCCCTGCCAGAAAGGCTGCCATGGCTCCCAGAGTAGCTGCCACGGTACAGCAAACGGTTCCCAGCACCGGGCCGAACAGCAGGCCTGCCAGGATGGCAAATGTAACTCCCGGCAGCGTGAGCACCACACAGCCTATCACTGTAACTGCTGTGTACGCGAAAATCGCAGCCGCCATATGCTCCTGTGCCATCCTTCCCAGAAACTCCAGGATGTCCTTGCCTCCTGCCCGGGATGACCAATCGAATATATGGTTGCAGACCACTGCCGTCAGGATGAGCCCGGCAAATAATACCGGCTTTATATTCTGCATTTTATTCTGTTTTTTATTCTTTTTTTTATTCCAAATCCCGGTCCGGTCATCCATTCCTGCACCCCAACATTCCAATCCATGCTTTGGCACACTGTATCAGGGACACAGTCCCCAATATTGGGCTGATAAAATAATAAGCCCGAAACCCGTCTGCGGAATTCATCCATGTAAATACCGCATACCCGGATGTCAGAAGCACCATACCGGCGTTCACAGCCCACAGTGCTTTTGTCAGATTCCTTCTCCGGCGCAGGAAACAGAGAAGAAGCATGGCAGTCAGGAGGACCATCACAAGCGCGGCCCCTTTTGCCAGCAGTTCCATGGGATATCTGGACTCCCATCCCCTGTTTTTATATACAACATACCGGGCCATTCCCATTTTTGTGCGGGTAAAGAACTGTACGGCCCAGGCCCCTGCCAGACACAGAACTTCCAGAATTGTCGCAGATATATATGCCGCTTTCTTCATTATCATTTTCCCTTTTACATTTAATAAGCGTTGGCTCAATCAAGACGCAACGCTTATTTTTATCAATCATTATTTTTTAGCTTTGTCTGTGGACAGCTCACCTACCGTGGTAAACTGGCAGCTGCTTTCCGCAGGATCCCCCACCTGTACCGGAAGGGAATCATCCATCTGCCACTGGTACCACCCTCCGTCATACACGGTCATATTGGTCATTCCGTTTTCATAGCAAATCAGGAACGGAATAGTGGCCCTCCAGCCTGTGCCGCAGTAAAAGGACAGCTCATTGTCAAGGGAAGCGCCGGATTCCTCCAGATACCCCTTCAATACATCCAGGCCTGCTGTGGTTCCGTCCTCGTTATGATAGGAACCGTCATCCGTATCATGTCCCCATACAGCACCTTCCGGTTCGCCCGCCCTGTCAATATATCCGTATCCGCTTGTTCTTCCCAGGAACTCGTCCCTGCTGCGGATGCTGACCAGCTTAAAGTTATCGTCTCCTGCCAGCTTTTCCTTTGCCTCGCCGATGGACAGGATGTATTCGGGATGCGCCGGGATATCCACGCCGAACTCCCTGTCAGAGGGCTGCGGGGTATTAACGGTTTTCTCTGTCTCGTATCCGCTCTTAAGCCATGCATCATAACCGCCGTCCAGGCATTTTACATTCTCCACCCCTGCCCATAAAAGGGTAAATGCCACACGGTCGTCCGCTGAATTCGTGCCCTCATCACTATAGCAGATAACCGTTGTATCTTTTGTGATTCCGTATTCAGCCATCAGATCCTTTATCTCTTCCGGAGTCCGGATATTCCAGTACTCCTCCGATTCAATATCATCCGTATTCATATGGTAGGCGCCTTTGATGTGGCCTTCCCTATAAGCCGCCGCATCCTGGACCGTACCCCAGGCACATTCCAGAACCATATAATCCTCTGATTCTTCCTGATTCCCGTCCAGAACACTCTGAACCCAGTCCGGCGACACATAGACCTTCTTCTTTTCAACCGGAGCTGCCTTTACTGCAGATGCATCTGCAGCCCTTGACACATCTGTACCAGAGGAACATCCTGCTGCCAATAATACGGCGGCGCAAATCGCAATGCCTAACCATCTTCTTTTCATAATCCTTCTCCACTCCCAAATTTATATTGATGTATCTGTTATGCTGCACATCTTATATTACCTTGATTATTATAAAAACACCTGCTTGTTTTGTCCAATCGGTGAAATATATGCGTTTATTGATATGTATCGTTTTTTTCTATATCAGACCTTATGACTGAATCTATAACAAAATAGTCAGAAGAGGCAGCGTAATTCGCCGTCCCGTCTGACTATTCTGCCAACTATATTAAAATAATACTCCGCTCCCTCATCTGCCGCCTTAATCACAGATTAACTGCATCAGCGCAGCAAGCACTGTATGGTATTTATCGTCCGTAGAGTCTGTCCTGGAGCACATGATAACAGGAATCTTTGTCCCGTTTACAGTTCCCGCGGTCTTAAGTCCCGCAAAGAATGTCAGCGACTTTGTAAACATATTGCCGGCATCCAGGTCGGGTACAACCAGAATATCAGCATGTCCTGCCACCTCACTGTCTATGCCCTTTCGTCTGGCCGCATCCTCGGATACCGCATTATCCAGGGCCAGGGGACCATCAATAATACATTCTTTAATCTGGCCTCTCTTGTTTGCCATGGTAAGCATGGCTGCATGGACCGAACTCTCTATTTTGGGGTTGACTACCTCCATCGGGGCCAGCACAGCCACCTTGGGGCAGTCTATTCCCGCCTTTTTTGCAAGAGCTGCTGCATTTTTTATTATCTTTATCTTGTCATCATAATCCGGCGCAATATTGATTGCACAATCTGTCAATATCATGAACCTGCCCTGCCACTCAAACAAGGTCGACTGGCTTATCAGGGCATTGGAAGGAACAAATCCTCTTTCCTTATTTAGGATTGCTCTCATAAATGATGCTGTGCTGATAATTCCCTTCATAGGGATATCTGCTTTCTTTTGCACTACCATGTCACATGCATAGGCTGCAATTGCCTCATCCCCGTCCATATCCGCAAACGTAAAATCCATATCCTGCCCTGTATATCCCATGTCCTTAAGCAGGCGCTCCGTCTCAGCCTGATGTCCGATAAGGACAGCTTTTGACAATCCTCTTTCACAGGCCTTTACAACAGCTTCCAGCACATGACTGTCGTGGCTGCCCGCAACAGCGATTGTAATTCTGCGCCCGCTTAAGCGTACTGCACTCTCAATATCCTTAAAACTGTTAAACATGTTCTCCCCCCTGCTCCATAATAAGCAACGGCTGTTTTTTGCACAGTACCTCATAGGCATTTTCCGCCAGGGACTGCATCTCGTACTCGCCCGGATATCTTACAATAGGTGCGATAAATCCCACCCTTTCTTCTATGAATCCGGTCAGACGTTCGGAATGAGCCATACCTCCTGTCAGGATGACTGCATCTACCTGTCCCGCAAGGACTGCTGCGCACGCGCCGATTTCCTTGGATACCTGGTAGGCCATTGCGTCCAGGACCATGGCGCATGATTCATCTCCTGACTCTGCCCGCCTTTCAACGGTAAGTGTGTCGCTCTCCCCCACATATGCCAGCATACCTCCTTCACCATTGACCCGGCGCATCATCTGCTTCTGTGTATATTTTCCGCTGAAGCATTCTGAAATCAGGCTTCCTACAGGCAGCCCACCGCTTCGGTTGGTGGAAAACGGCCCATCGCCAGCCAGTCCATTGTTGGCATCAACCATCTTCCCCCTTTTATGGGCTGCTACAGAAATCCCTCCGCCCATATGGACCACAATCAGGTTCAGAGAGCCGTAATCCCTTCCGGTTTCCTTTGCATAGTGTCTGGCAGCTCCTTTGTGGTTCAGTGCGTGGAAACTGCTTCTCCTCTCTATTTCTGGTAAACCCGAATATCTTGCCAAAGGTTCAAATTCATCTGTAACAGGCGTGTTGGCCGTCATGGGACTGGCCCCATTTCGGGCCAGGCGGCTGGCCAGGACAAGGCCCAGGTCACATGCGTGGTTGCCATACACCTCACTGGCCGATTCCTCAAGCATGACCTGATTAATCAAATAGGTCCCGCCTGTCAGCGGCCTTGTGTGTCCGCCCCTGGATACCACAGCTGCCAGCTTTCCTTTGTCTATGCCGTTCTCATCCAGGAATTTCTCTATCGCATCCATACGCATGTCGGCCTGTTTCCATATGGAGTCATACTGTTTCAGTTCCTCTGACGGGTGGGCAAGGTTCGCCTTAACCATGCAGGTATCATTGATATAATACGCCACTTTGGTTGAGGATGAACCAAGATTGATTACTAAAATCTCATATTTCTCCATAGGCACCTCAAGCATTCATATCATCCAGCCGTTTTATCAAACGCCTGAAATGGTTCTCTGTATTTGCGGACATCAGGGCCTTTTCATCCTCTGTCATGTTTTTAAAACGCCCCTGCAGGGAAATGTATTCCTCTATGGGTTTCAGTTCCTTTGGCCTGTAATTAACCGTTGTCCTGCCGTCTTCATATTCGTACAAAGCCCAGCATCCTGTCTGAACCGCCTTTCTTGCCACTTCCACTGTTTTGGAAGAAGCGTAACGCCATCCTGTTGGGCACGGCGCATGGACATGGACAAGAGACGGCCCTTGTGTATCCTTTGCCTTCTGTACTTTTCTCCTTAAATCAGGCAGGTTGCTGATACTGGCAGTGGCTGCATAGGGAATATCATGGGCCATAGCAATACCCACAAGGTCTTTTCTGACTGTGCGCTTGCCCGCGGGCGTAGTTGTGGTGCTGGCAAACATGGGAGTGGAACTGCTGCCCTGGATTCCTGTGTTCATATACGCCTCATTGTCATAGCAGATGTAGAGGATTTTATCCCTGCGTTCCATAGCGCCTGACAGAGCCTGGATTCCTATATCCACAGTGGCGCCATCCCCGGCAAACCCGATTACCGTGGTATGGTCATTACCCTGGGCAAGAAGTGAGGCCTTAACCCCTGCCGCCGTGGAGGCCACATTTTCAAGGTTGCACTGATAACCAGCCACCTTTACAGAAGTCTCAATGCCGCACCCGGAAAAAAGAGCCGCGCATCCGGGCGGAATGATCAATATGATATCATCCCCCACCACTGAGAGAACATTCCGCATCACTATCTCCAGGCCGCATCCCGCACACGTGCTGATACCGTGGGAGACAGCCCCCTTTGATTCATGTTCCAGTTTATACATGCTGCACCTCCCTTAACTGCATGGCATCATCCCTCACATCTATCCACTGTGTGTATGTACCGGTACTGCCTTTGCTTATATCTATCATTTGACTGTATAGCCTGTGCAGTGTCATGTCTGAGACATCCCGTCCCCCCAGTCCCCCAATGAAGCTGACAATCTGGGACTGCTGCGTGCACAGGGCGCTCCTGATTTCATTGTACAGCGGGCCTCCCTGGCTTCCCAGGCCGCTGCTTCTGTCAAATACCCCGATTACCTTTTTACCGGCAAGGTACTTACCAATCAGCGCTGTGGGGAATGGACGAAATACGGACAATTTTAAAAGACCAGCCTTCTCCCCTCTTTCACGCAGCTCATCCACCACACATTTTGCGGTTCCGCACATGGAACCAAGGGCTACCAGCACCACCTCTGCATCGTCCAGCCTGTAAGGCTCGGCAATGGAAAGTTTCCTGCCAAATTTATGTTCAAATTCATCCATGGCATCTTCCATTACACTAACAGAATCCAGCATTGCTACCTTTTGCTGGAATTTCATTTCCGTATACTCGTCCGAGGTTGTCAAATCACAGATAAACATGGGGTCTGACGGATTCAAGTACAGATTTTTGGGGGTGTACTCACCAATATAAGCATCCACCTCATTCTGATCCGGCACATCGATCTTCTGCATGGAATGGGATAGGAAAAATCCATCCAGGCAGACCATCACCGGAAGAAGGACCCTGCTGTCTTCTGCAACCTTATAGGCCATCAGCATAAAGTCCAGTACCTCCTGGCAGTTCTGACAGTAAATCTGCATCCATCCAAGGTCACGCTGACTCATGGTGTCGCCATGCTCACACCAGAGGGACCATGGGGATGCCACTGCCCGGTTCACCACCGGCATCACAATTGGCTGGCGGTTGCCCGAGGCCATGGTCAAAACCTCATGCATAAGGGCCAGACCGTTGGATGCGGTTGCGGTCGCAGCGCGTACCCCGGCCATCTGAGCTGCCACGGTGGCAGACATGGCAGAGTGTTCTGACTCCACGCGGATATACTGTGCGTCAAGGGTCCCGTCCGCCACCAGGTCACTGAGTTTTTCAGAAATGGAACTCTGGGGTGTAATCGGATATGCCGCGATAACCTTTACTTTGGCCAGTTTCATGGCTTCCACCGCCGCATAATTCCCATCCAGCATTTTATACATTTTCCCCGCCTCCTTCCTCTACCATGGTAATACAATCCTTAGGACATTCATTGGCACAGACGCCGCATCCCTTACAATAGTCAAAATCTATCCTCACACATTCCTCTGCTTCTTTATCTATGGTTATGATGTCTGACGGACAGTACCGTTCACATGTCCCGCATTTAATGCAGGAATTGTAATCCACAACCGGGCGCTCCAGTCTCCACGACCCTGTCTTTCCGGCCGCAAATACAGTTGCAACCGGCCCCATCAGATGTTCAGCATTCCGTTTTTTCATATGCTTCTCTTGCTGCCTTAGCATTCTTTTCCCCCGCTTTCTTCCCAAATGTATCCATAATTGCATGTTCAATTGCATCAATACCCACAATGCCGGTCTTTGCAAGGGCGCCCAGCATGGAACCGTTAGGTATGCCCATGCCTATGTTGGCCTGCGCAATCCCGGTTCCGTCCGTATGGTAAACCTTTGCAAATCCCAGGGCAGAGTACCGCTCCACATCGGATTTCTTATGAGTGTTAAGAACAAGAATACTGTCACGGTGTATACCGGCAGCTATATCAACTCCCTTATCAATCACAGAAGCATCCATCACAACCACAACATCCGGCTCATACACAAAGCAGTTCTGCATCACAGGCTTGTCATCTGCAATAATACTTGTGTTGACAGGAGCTCCCCTCCTCTCATGACCATAGGCTGGTATTGTAATTGCAAAGTTCCCCTCGTACAGGGAATACGCCTCGGAAAACATCTTTGCCGCGGTGACAACCCCCTGTCCTCCAAGTCCGAAGAATTTAAGTTTAATCATTTCTTTCCTCCCCAAAAGCTTACAAGCATATTTTGTTGTAATTACATTCAATGACCCTGACCAGAGCATAAACACATTCCAGCTTTGGCGTTTTAAGTCCATGCTTCTTCCCGATTTGTACCGCCCGGCCGCAGACCGCCTCAATTTCCGTGTTCCGTTTCAGAATACGGTCCTGCAGCATGGAGGTTTTATGGTCACCTGACATCTCAGGATCAAACACGCTCTCAATAATCCCATGTACATGGGACTCACTGGCATTGATTCCTTCCGCCTTTGCCACCATAACAACCTCGGACGAGATGTCAAATAAAAGCTGCCGGCTTTCAGACAGGCTGCCCACACCTCCTACCGTCAGTCCGGTGATGGCCGTTGTCGTATTAAGGGCCGCGTTAAACGCCACCTTTTCCCATATATCAATGAGGACATCATCAGAGAGTATGGCATTGTGTCCCACTGCACACAGCAACCCCACCAGACGGGCCGCTGTTTCCCTGGCGCCTTCATCCAGTGCCATCATCTTCGTGACACCGCTCCCCTTTAATTCCACCCGGCCTGGTTTTAAAAGATCGCTGGCATAATTGGTCACACCTGCAATTACCGGATTATTGCCCGTGGCTTCTCTAATCGCCTCAATATTACCCAGGCCATTCTGAAGGGTCAGTACTGCTGTATCCCTGCCTATTATGGGAACAGCTTTCGTAATTGCGTCCATGGTATACATGGATTTTGTAAAAATGACCACCACATCTGATACAGGCATCCTGCTTATATCTGACACGGCATTTACTTCCAGTGTCCGTTCCCCGCCAACTCCGTCTTCCACCACAAGGCCGTTGGCATTCATCTGATTCACATGCTCCTGCCACACATCGTACAGCCATACCTGGGCACCGGCTTCGGCAAAAGCCACACCAAACCTGCAGCCCATTGCACCGGCCCCTATTATTGATATAACCATTCCAGCACCATCCTTTTATACGGGAGACGGTACGCCCCCTTGCGCCCCGCCTCCATTTGATTTATCCGTATCTGCTTTGTTTGACAGAAACCGCTATTTTTTCAGGAATCCTGTCTCTGTAACCTTGTCAAACCACCTCGCATACAGGTCCGGACGCCAGTCCGGGTTCTCCCATATGCCATTCAGGAAGGATTTCTTCACAATAGAAAGATCAATAGTAGCCTTTGCAATGGTTCCCTCATCTGCGCCTTCCTCCTCAAAAGGAGTTCCTGCATAATAGAAAATATGAGGAGGCTTGCTTCCTGGGCCGATGATGCTGGAACCACCCATGAAATAAGTCGTTACATCCCTTCCGTACATATTAGAGGATACGATGAACATATCGTTGGTATGGGCATGGTATTCCAGGGAGCAGTTACCCGTGTATCCGCCTGCACCGCCGGACTCAGATGTTCCGATGGCAGTACAGTTGATGAACAGCCGGGCACCCATGGCCCTTGCATATCTGGTAATCTCCGGATAAGCGTATGTATCATAGCAGATCCCCACTCCAATGGTCCCCCACGGCGAGTCAAAGAGCATGGGTGTATCCCCCCGTACCGCCCAGTTCTGCTCTGCAAAGGGAAGATGTATCTTCCGGCAGCATCCGATTACCCCGTCAGGCCCGCAGACAGCCGCTGCATTGTAAACCTTGGACGTATCCTGTGCATCCCTCTCAGCCAGCCCGTATACAACATATATCCCGTACTTTTTCGTAAGTTCACAGACAGCATCTGTGGATGGCCCGGGAACTGTCTGGGCAAGCCTGCGGTGCATCTTCTCCTCTAAGAGTTTACCTGTTTCATCGTCATATCCGGTCAGTGCTGTCTCTGGAAATACAATCAGGTCGCATCCCTGTTTTGCCTGTGCCTCAATATGTTCCAGCATCCGTTTCAGGTTATCTTCACTGTCTCCCCAGACAGGATCAAAATTAACCGCCGCTATGGTTATGATATCCTTCATCTTTAAAATCCTCCTCTATTTTAAGTCTTTGTTACATAGTGCAGCTGCCGCTCCAACAAGTGCGATAGGAACCATGACATAGAAACTGGTGCTCCATCCAAAGCTGTCCAGCAGTGTCCCAAAAATCATGGTACTTAAAAATGCTCCCAGCCACTGCGCCGTATTCAGGACCGCAGATGCAGAACTGCCCTGGTTTGCCTTAACCACTTCAGTTACGGATGTGAAACATAATCCGGCCTCTGCCATGGCGACAATACCGTACAATACTAAAAGAATTATGAAGTTTGAACTGTTAAACATGGGAATGGTCCCTATCAGGACAGCAAACAGAATCATGGTTATAGCCAGAGGTTTCTTCCTGGAGCCCCACTTATCCGCAATCATGCCGCCCACAATTCCTACCGGTATGCCAATCAGGCTGGCCACGCTTGTAAGCGTTCCTGCCAGTGTGGCGCTGATGCCGCCCACCTCGGTAAGATACGTAGGAAGATAATTGAACACGCCCATATGTGTAATCATGTAAGCAAAAAATGTAATACAGACCAGCCATACCCCCTTATTGGCAAGCACATCTCCAAGGGTGGCTCCCACACTGCTTTCCTGTGCAGCCGCGCCATCGGCCCCATCGTCAATCCCCTTGATGAAAATAACCCACAGCACCATGCCCACTGCCCCAAACCCTGCACTGAACCACCAGAAGTTTCTCCATGTACCTGAGGCGGCCATGACCGGCGCAAGGTTCAGCGCAATAATCTGCCCGAATGACATGAAGCACATCAGCAGTTCCACGCTTTTCGTCTGAAAATGACGATGCCACCGCGGCCGGGCCAATGGTCGCAAGGAACATGAGCCCGATACCTTCCACCATCCTGCTGACAAGCAGCAGGGTGTAATTACCTGCAACAGCACCCATGGAAGAACCAATGATGATGGCTGCAAGAGAAAACAGCCCTGTTTTAAATGTTCCGTACTTGGTTGTCAGCATTCCCATCGGTATGGAAAGGAATATGCCAGATATAACAAATATGGACATCAGCATGCCTGACAGCGTGCTGTTAGCAATTGCCAGATCAGAAACAATGTTTGTCAATACCGGCGCAACCTTGTTCATACAGATGGAACCTGCAACCATTGATATCAGCATTACGACAAGAACCATACCTGGTGACCGCTTACGTGAATCAGCTGCATTTGTACCCATGAAAAATCCTCCTCATATTGTAATGACAGCCTATTACCTTTCCTCAGGTATAGGCTAATCCGTGGCCGGCATATGCCCTGCCACACCCCCATTTACTTTCATCAGCCTGTTACTGTAAGATTCAACTGAACTTTCTCCCTCCTTTCATATTCATATTTTGTCCGGACATTACTTGGTGTTGCCAGACAGTAACCACTGTGCTGATTTATCTAAAATGCATACCTGCATTCTATTCCCTTATTTAATGTAAAAGAAACATTCTTACCTGATTTTGTTTCTTTATACGAAACGCCATTTCTTATAAAGAACTATCTTTACTATACAACCGATATACGCAAATGTCAATAAACAATCAAAAAAAATGCGCTGTTTTGTGAAAAACAGTGCATTCCCCAAATAAACCATATTCTCTTCTATACCGGCTACGCCAGTTCAGCCGATATCTGCCTTGCTGTCTCCTTTATCTCCCTGATAAATTCGTCCTGTCTGGCATACATCTTGTCCCTGAACCCGGAAATACTCACAGCAGCAACAACCTTCCCCTTAAAATTTACCACCGGAGCGGCAAAGCATACCAGGCCTTCCTCACTCTCCTCCTTATCACAAGCATATCCCTGCTGCCTTATCCTATCAAGTTCCTCCCGCAGCTCCTTTTCGTCCTTAATTGTATATCGGGTCATCTGGCTGAACTCCGTATTCTTAATATAACTCTCAATCTGGGCTTCATCGCAAAAAGCAAGCTGGGCTTTCCCGGTTCCTGTCAGATGGGCTTTCCTGGTCATGCCCACTGAGGATTCCATCCAGATTGAGGAATCCCCCCGGACCTTATCAATAAACTGGACCTTCGTATCATCCACCAGGACTGCCAGGTGGGTCGTTTCCTTTGTCCTTGCCGATAAATCCACCAGATAAGGATGTGCAATCCCTGTAATCTCCATCCTGCTGGTTACAATGGAACCAATGGTAGCCAGGCGGTAACCAAGCCTGTACCGGTTATTCTCTGTTTTTGTTACCATCTTATGCTTTTCAAGGGTATTCAACATCCTAAAAATACTGCTCTTCCCATAATCCGTCATGGACACCATATCAGCCAGGCTAAGCTCTTCATGGTCACAGAGCAGCTCAATTAATGACAGCGAATTGTCTACTGACTGTAATATATACTGATTCACGTTCGTATTCTGCATCTTATTTCTCCAACTGCTATTGTTATAATAAGTATATTATAGCAAACCATGGCTGTAACTTCTAGCCCGCAGACATGTTTTTTTATCCCCCCTGGCGTCAGTCAAGAATTACTTACCATAGGAACTGCTTCCGCCTTCCGCACCTTCCCTTAAAGCTCCGTCCTCCCTCTGCATCCTTCTAAAAATACGGGCCAGCATAATGACAGAGGCAATGGAAAGCACCAGCTCCGCCACCAGCTGGGCATAGGAAAGACCGTACAGCGGGAACAGGCTGTTTAACAGGTACAGGGCCGGAATCTCCAGCACAATTTTACGCAGTATGGCAAAGCTCAGCGCTGCCTTACCCATGCCAACTGCCTGGAAAACCCCTACTGCCAGAAAATCCATGCACAGGAACGGAAGTCCCAGGCAGAACCCCCGGAGGAACTTTGTGCCGTAAGCCACAATCGCTTCATTGTCCATAAACGCCCTTGTAAGCACACCCGCCCCGGCAAAATACCCCAGAGATACCACCACCAGGAACGGCAGCAGAGTCTTGATGGTAAAGAATATGGTTTCCTTCATTCTCCTGTGGTTGCCGCTGGCATAGTTATAGCTGATAAGGGGCATGATTCCCTGGGAAAAGCCCATGGCGACCTGCAGGGGAACCATATTGATTTTCTGGGTGATGCCCATGGCCGCCACTGCCTGGGCGCCGTAGGAGGATGTAAAATTGTTCAGTATGGTCATGCCTGTCACATTCAGAAGATTCTGGATTGCCGCCGGTATGCCCACGCCGCACACTCCCAGCACAATGTACTTCTGAAAAGAAAACTTTTTTGGATTGATACAGACAAAAGTTGTTTTCCTCCTGACCCGCAGCAGCACAAAAAAGTAGACACAGGCAGCGCAGTTGGAAAGAAACGTGGCAAGTCCGGCCCCTGCAGCTCCCATATCAAATCCCCACGGCAGAATAAAGATGGGGTCCAGAATAATATTCAGCAGACAGCCGCTCATGGTTCCGATGCTGGCATGAAGAGATGAGCCCTCAGATCGGACCATGTATGCCATTACCACATTCAGGATAGCCGGAGCAGCCCCCAAGAGCACTGTCCATCTCAGATATCCGGCCGTTGCGTCCATTGTGTTGGCATCCGCTCCCAGAAGAATCAGAAGGGGATTCAGGCCAACCGTGCACAAAACAGAAAAAAGAAGGCCGAAAAACAGGGCGCAGTAAAACCCGAACGCGCTGCTGCGCCGGACCGACTCATAATCCCGGCGCCCCAATGCCCGGCTCATCATGCTGGAGCTTCCCACGCCGAACAGGTTGTTGACCGCATTGAAGGCCAGGAGTACAGGCGCCGCCAGCGTCACCGCGGCATTCTGCACAGGGTTGTTCATCATTCCCACAAAGTATGTATCCGCCAGGTTGTAAATTACCATGACCAGCGAACTAAGGATAGTTGGTACTGCCAGCTGCATCACAGCCTTTGGCACCGGTGTCTGCTCAAATAAAATAGTCTTGTCATCCATCATATGTAAATTGCCTCCTTGCCCCGCGCAGGCAGACTGTGCAGGCTTCTTTTGATTCTACCACGGGAAGGATTACAAAACAAGCTTTTCATCTCCCTTCAAACCGGTCCTGGCAATGCGGCAAGACCGCCGCCTTCGCCCTCCGGGGAAATTTTCAACGCAAAATTCCAACGTAAAAGGCGGGTCCGGCCTCTGCCGGTACCCGCCCTCCTGTTTTATCGGTTAAGGGGGCGCCAATTCCGCCTTCCGTCTTCAAATCCCACTCTGTATCCGTCGTTAAAGCCTGCGCGGTAAGCTTGGCGCCTCTCGCCTGCACACGGGTCCCATACCGGCCACCAGTTATTATCCCAGTCATTCTGGTTGGAGCCCCAGCACCTGCAGCATCTGCAGCACCGGCAGCATCTGCAGTTGCCACCGCAGCCATTACCGCAGTTACCACCGCAGTTATTACCGCAATTACCGCAATTACCGCCACAATTACAACATCTACAACACCTACAGCAGCATCTATTACAACACATATCAAAACCTCCTCTAATAAATATGATTATGGTATATTGTATGGGACAGGTGGACAATGTGTTACTCTTTTCCGGGGCTTTTCCTTTTTGTGTACTTGCTATGTAAATATTTACAAACCCCTTTCAATGGACTATACTTATTTTGGAACATCGTGGGTAACATCTTATGAAACGGGGGAAGGGGTCGTGTCTGAAATCAAGGATAAGTATTCCGTGGGGGAAGCTGCCAGACTGAGCAATGTGAGCACAAAAACACTGCGGTATTACGATGAAATTCAGCTTATCATACCTGATATTGATGAGAACAATAATTACCGTTATTATACAAAAGACCAGATTCAGGATATTATCACCACAAAAAAATTAAAGAATGCAGGCCTGAAATTAAATGAAATCCGGGATTACCTGCAAAAAAACCAGAGACAGGATAAGGTCAAATTGCTCAACCGCAAGATTGAGGACTGCTCCAGGGAGCTTACGCGCCTGCGCAAAAGCATACTGCGCCTCAGTGATTTCCGCGACCGCCTGTCAGACCAGTTCTATGATAATCTGTCCTCCTCTGCCGGACAGGTGAAACGTGAAATCTATTCTCCCGGACTCATTGCCTTTTCCAATCATTACAGCAGCGCCTATGTCAGCAACCTCTTTCTGGAGTATGAAATAGAGCTGGAAAATTATATGGACACGCGCCACCTAGAGATTGCCGGTAAACTGACCGCATTCTTTTATGACCATTTCAGCCACCAGTTTTTTGATATTCCCACCCACTTTCAGATTTTTTATCCTATTAAAGAAACCCCGGTCAGAGACAGCCAGATCAAAGTCATGCCGGAATATCCGTGCCTCACCACCATACACCTTGGCAGCTATAAGGAAATCATGGAGGCCTACCACCGGACTCTGGCCTATGCAAAGAAAAACGGAGTCATATTGACAGGCCAGTCTTTTGAAAGCTATTTCATCGGACCCAATCTGATTAAAAACGCAGATGAGTTTGTCACGAAAATTCACATGGTCATCTGTCAAAATCCATAGCGCTTTGTTTCTCTGCAACCTTCCCCTTAAGAGGAAGGTTTTTCTTTTTCAATTCGGTTTTATTTCAAAATATTTCTTGACAATCCCTTATAGAGTATACCTTATAATGACATTAGTTAATTTTTAAACATATTATCAGATTATTAATCCATAAAGAAAGGAGCTTACTTAAATCATCAGCAGCGGATTAAGTACATAAATAATATGAAAAAAATAGGATTTATCGTAAATCCTGTGGCTGGTATCGGAGGAAAAGTAGGATTAAAGGGTTCGGACGGAACCCAGACCCTGAAAAAAGCCCTGGAGCTTGGCGCTGTTCCTGAAGCAGGCGCAAAGGCCCTGGGCACCATGAAGCTTTTAAAGCCAATGGAACAACAGCTGGAAATCCATACCTGCCCAGGCAATATGGGTGAGGACATCTGCAAACAGGCCGGGTTAAACTACCGTTTAGCTGAGGGGACCAAAGCCTGGAGCCAGTGCTCCCCCTCTTCCCGGAACACTACTCCGAAAGACACCATGGACGCTGCCGGGATGCTCTGCAATGAAGGAGTGGATTTGATTCTGTTTGCCGGCGGCGACGGAACCGCGCGCAACATCCTGGATGCAGTGGGAACCTCCATTCCGGTCCTGGGCATCCCGGCGGGATGTAAGATACATTCCGCAGTCTATGCCCGCACCCCCAGGGCAGCCGGCGAACTGATGGTCCGGTATGCAGAGGGCAGGGTCATGGAATACCGGGAAGCCGAGGTCATGGATATTGACGAAAATCTGTTCCGCCAGGGCATCTGCGACGCCAGGCTGTACGGATACCTGAAGGTCCCCAACGAAAAGAAATTTGTCCAGAACTTAAAAAGCGGCAGGGGCTGCTCAGAGGACGCGTCCATCCAGTCCATGTGCATGTACGTCAGCCGGCTCATAGAACAGGAGCCGGAATATCTCTACATTGTGGGAACCGGATCCACCACCGCCCGGCTGATGAATTATATGGGGAAGCCCAACACCCTGTTAGGGGTGGATCTCCTTTTCCGGGGCCAGGTCATAGGCTCAGACTGCACGGAGCAGGATATCCTGGCAGCGCTTAAAAAGTATCCCAGGGCAAAAATCATAGTCACTGTGATTGGAGGACAGGGATATATATTCGGCAGGGGAAACCAGCAGATCTCCGCCGAAGTCATACGCAGGGTGGGGACGAAAAACATCATGGTCATTGCCTCCAGGGACAAAATCTTTTCTCTGGGCGGAAACCCTCTTCTGATTGACACGGGCGACGAGGAGGTAAACCGCATGCTCACCGGTTATATTCCGGTCACCACCGGGTACAAGGACGTAATCATGGCAAACGTAATTTATTAAATCCACAAATAAAATCAAAAATCAGGAGGTAAGAAATGGACAGCAAAAAAACAGTATACCCCTACATCCCTAACTCCGCGCCGGATGTACAGGCTGAGATGATGGCTGAGGTGGGAATCAGTGATGTAATGGAGCTCTATGAAGAAATACCGGAGGCCATCCGTTACCAGGGAGCCTTAAATCTGCCGGAGGCCATTCCGGATGAACAGGGAATCAAACGCCATATCGAACGCATCCTGTCAAAAAACAAGAACTGCAATGAATTCTCCAACTTTATGGGAGCCGGCTGCGCCCAGCACTATGTCCCGGCGGTCTGCGATGAAATTGCATCCAGGGGAGAGCTTCTGACCACTTACGGAGCCGAGACATGGGCCGACCATGGAAAATACCAGATATTCTTTGAATACCAGAGCCTGATGGCAGAGCTGTTAGACATGTCCTTCCTGACCGTCCCATGCCACTGCGGCGGTCAGGCATCAGCCACAGGCCTTCGCATGGCCTGCCGTATTACCGGAAGGAACAAGGTCCTCCTTCCCCATACCATGAACCGTCAGAACCTGGCTCTGGTGCGCAATTACCTGAAAATGATAGAGCCGGACCAGGAAATTAAGATTGAACTGGTAGCCTGCCGAAGCGATACCGGAATGCTGGACCTGGAAGACCTTAAATCCAGGCTGGACCAGGATACGGCAGCTGTCTACATTGAAAATCCAACCTTTCTGGGTATCATCGAAACCCAGGGTGAGGAAATCGGGAAGCTGGCTAAGGCTGCGGGAGCCGAATTCATCGTGTATACGGACCCCATTTCACTGGGCGTACTGGAGGCTCCTGCCAACTACGGCGCTACCATCTGTGTGGGCGACCTTCACGGACTGGGCCTTCATCTGAACTTCGGCGGCGGCCAGGCAGGCTTTATTGCCAGCCATGACGATATGCGCTATATCACGGAATTCAAGGAGCTGGTGGACGGAATGGTGGAGACCACGGTACCCGGGGAACAGGGCTATTCGGTTGTGCTCATCGAGCGCACCCACTATGCCATGAGGGAAAACGGAAAAGAATTTACCGGAACCCAGAACAATCTGTGGACCGCGCCCGTGGCTGTTTACCTGTCCCTCATGGGCCCGAAAGGCATGGAGGAAATCGGCCATACCATCATGACCAACGCCAAATACGCGGCTAAAAAACTGGCTGGGATTCCCGGCGTCTCACTCCGGTTTCCATCTGTGTTCTTCAAGGAGTTTGTGGTGAATTTCGATAAAACCGGCAAAACAGTGGAGGAAATCAATCAGCAGCTGCTCTCCCGCCAGATTTTTGGCGGCGTGGACCTGTCCCGGGATTATCCTGAACTTGGTCAGAGCGCTCTGTACTGTGTAACCGAGACTGCAGACAAAGAATCCATAGACCGGCTGGCTGGTACGTTACAGGCTATATTAAATTAAGGGAGGACATTAGAATATGAAACGAGATTACAGCAAACATTTACGCAGGTTCCATGAAGCAAAATGGGACGAAGAGCTGATTTTTGATTTGTCCGTTCCCGGACAGAGAGGTGTCAATGTAACAAAGCCAAGTCCCCGGATAACAGAAGAAGTGGGCGACGGCGCCGACGACATTCCTCCCTGCATGAGAAGAAAGACCCCCCCGTTCCTGCCTGAGGTACACCAGGCCAGGGTCAACCGCCACTATCTGCGTCTGACCCAGGAAATCCTGGGAAACGACATTACCCCGGATCTGGGCGAAGGCACCTGTACCATCAAATACAGCCCCAAGGTGCAGGAGCATATTGCCAATACCCATCCCAACATCATCGACGTACACCCGCTGCAGGATGCATCCACCATCCAGGGCATCCTGGAAATATACAAAAAAACAGAAGAAATGATTTGTGAAATTTCCGGTATGGACGCTGCCTGCTGCCATATGGGCGGAGGCGCCGCTGCCTGCTTTGCCGGAGCCAGCGTGATTCGTGCCTACCATGAGGCAAAGGGCAATACCCAGAAGGATGAAATCATCACCACCATATTTTCACATCCCTGTGACGCAGGCGCCCCTGCCACCGCAGGTTACAAGGTGATCACCCTGATGAGCGACCCGGAGACAGGCATGCCCTCCCTGGAAGCCTTCCGGAGCGCCTTGTCAGAGCGCACTGCCGCCATCTTTATCACCAATCCGGAGGATACAGGCATCTTCAATCCCCAGATTAAGGAAATCGTGGATGCTGCCCACGAAGTGGGCGCCCTCTGCTACTATGACCAGGCCAATGTTAACGGCATCATGACCGTTACCCGGGCAAAGGAAATCGGAGCTGATTTAATCCACTACAATCTGCACAAAACCTTTTCCTCCCCTCACGGCGGCATGGGACCCGGCGTTGGCGCTCTCTGTGTTAAGGAACCGTTAAAGGCCTTTCTGCCCGTACCCCGGGTGGAATACGACGGCAAACAGTATTATATGGACTGCAATTGTCCTGAAAGCATTGGAAAGGTCCGCATGTTCATGGGAAATGCCAACGTAATCCTCCGCGTTTACATGTGGATCCGCCAGTTAGGTGCCGACGGCCTGCGGGAAGCCGCTGTGTGCGCTGTTCTCAACAATCAGTATATGATGAAAAAGGTGGGACAGATTAAAGGTGTTAAGATATTCTATGCCGAGGGGAAACGCCGGATTGAACAATGCCGTTACAGCTGGCAGCCCTTAAAAGAGGACACCGGCTTTGGAACCGTGGATGTGACCAAGCGTCTGGTGGATTTCGGCATGCAGCATTACTGGCAGTCCCACCATCCGTGGATTGTGCCTGAGCCATTTACGCTGGAGCCTACGGAGTCATTTTCCAAGGATGATTTGGATGAATTCGCGGCCATCCTCAAGGAGATATCCAGGGAATGCTATGAGGAGCCGGAGACAATAAAAAGCGCTCCCCATAACGCTCCCATCCATAACACCCTGTTGGATGAAGTCATGGATTTTGATAAAATAGCAGTTACATACAGGCAGCTTCGCAAACGCATGGAAGCCGGCACAATCAGCAAGGATATTCTCGGCCAGTAGCAGGTAAAAGCAAATAAGAGGAGGAAACAAGAATGGAGCACAAAGATAACTATGACCGACTATTGCCCATGCCGGTAAAACTGGGTTTTGGTATTGCCAACTTAGGCGACACAGTCATCACTGAGTTTGTAGGAGCATTTTTCATCTTCTTTCTGACAAATATCGCAGGCGTGCGGCCTGCCCTGGCCGGTACCATTGTCTTTCTGGGAGTTATGTGGGATGCCATCAGCGACCCCATCATAGGAACCATGTCAGACCGGTGCACACTGGAAGCCGGGCGCAGACGTCCGTTCCTGCTGATATCCACCGTGCCCCTGATCCTGCTGACTACCATGATGTTCACAAAAGTGAACTTTTCAGCTAATTTAAAGTTTGTATATTTTGTTGTTGTGTCTGTGTTTTATTGGACCGCTTACACCCTGTTCAATATTCCCTACCTGTCACTGGGTTCTGAGCTGACCACCAACAACGATGAAAAGACCCGCGCTTCCTCCATACGCCAGGTATTCGGCACCTGCGGCCTGTTTTTTGCCAACGCCCTGCCCATGATACTGGTGAGCCTGTTTAAGGGCCAGGGAATCAGCGAGGAACGTGCCTGGACATTAGCAGCCCTCACACTGGGCGCCATAGCAGGTACTGCCATCTTTATCACATGGCGCGCCACCAGGGGATGGGAAATCAAATACCCGCCCCAGAGCAAGGATGAGCCCATTTTCAAAAGTCTGGGCAAGGTGCTGACGTATAAGCCTTACATTCTGGTGATTGTGGCCTCCTTCCTCTTCTATTTTGCATTCAACACCTGCAATGCCAGCGTTATTTACAATACCATCGTGGTGGTGGGCGCAACTGAGGCAGATACGGCTGTTGTGTATCTGGCAGGCACCATTGTGGGCGTTATCCTGTCCGTGCTCATCGGAAAGCTGGCTGTTGTGTTTGATAAAAAATGGGTCTTTATCACCTTCATGGCCATTGCAGGCTTTGCCCTGGTAATATTCAAATTTGTGGGCTTCCACAGCATCACGGACCAGGTTATCCAGTTCTGTATGGCGCACTTTGCCATTATAGGCTTCCTGGTGCTCAGCTATAACCTGCTCTATGACGTATGTGAGGTTTATGAGTTTAAGACAGGGGAGATGCTCACCGGGGTCATGATTTCCTACTTCTCATTTTTCATCAAGCTGGGCAAGGCAACTGCGCTCCAGGCAGTTGGAATCCTTCTGGACCTGGGCGGCTACGACGCGTCGCTCACCATACAGCCGGACAGCGCCAAAGCCGCTGTCACCAATATGGCTTCCATCATTCCCGGATGCCTGATGCTTCTGTGCGCGCTGGTTGTCTGCTTCTATCCCATAAACAGAGTCCGCTTCCGCGCCATGCAGAACGCCAGAAAACTTAAGGATGAGGGAAAAGCTTACTCAACAAGTGAATTCGACCGTATTCTGTAGTGTCTGACAGGTTTTGCAAAGATAAATCTCTACCCATAAGAAATGGCAGAAAAAGGGACGGAAAGTATCCGCCCCTTTTTAGTATGTTCTATTCCCGGCCCTGCTTTACCTCCCCGGCCGCCTTTACCTCCCCGGCTGCCTTCAATGCCGCAGGCTTCACCGCATCCATCTTCGCCGCATCCCTCTTAACCGCAGCTCTTTTCACCGCCTCAGCCACTGCCTTAGCCACACGTTCATCAAACGCAGAAGGAATGATATACTCCTCCCCCAGTTCTTCACCGCTGACCAGGCCCGCAATCCCGTAAGCTGCCGCCAGCTTCATGCCGCAGGTGATGTCCCTGGCCCGGCAGTCCAGGGCTCCGCGGAATAATCCGGGAAATACAAGCACATTGTTAATCTGGTTGGGGCAGTCGCTCCTCCCGGTAGCCATGACGCGGGCTCCGGCTTCCTTTGCTTCCTCATACATAATTTCAGGCACTGGATTTGCCATGGCAAACACTATGGCATCTTTTTTCATGGTTCTTACCATGTCCTTTGATACCACGCCTGCTGCCGAGACACCGATAAAAACATCCGCACCGGCAATGACGTCCTCAAGCCGCCCCTTTTCCTTCCTTACGTTGGTCATAAGGGAAAGCTTTTCTTTATGCCCATCCATCTTTTCGCGGCCGGGACACAGCGCCCCGTGCTCATCGCAGACAATCAGGTCCTTGACCCCTGCGCCAAGCAGCATCTCAGTGATAGCCGTGCCGGCGCTTCCCGGCCCGTTTACAATGACCTTAATCCCATCCATCTGCTTTCCTGTCAGCTTGAGGGCATTGATCAGGGCGGCCGTGGCCACAATGGCGGTGCCGTGCTGGTCATCATGGAAAACAGGAATATCCAGCTCACGCTCCAGCCGCTGCTCAATTTCAAAACAGCGGGGCGCGCTTATATCCTCCAGATTGATGCCTCCGAATGTAGGGGCGATCCGCTTTACAGTCTCTATTATTTCCTCTGTGTCCCTGGTATCCAGACAGATGGGGACCGCGTCCACGCCGCCGAATTTTTTAAAGAGGACGGCTTTTCCCTCCATGACCGGCATGGCTGCCTCCGGGCCGATATCTCCCAGTCCCAGCACAGCGGTTCCGTCCGTCACCACGGCCACCAGGTTGCCTTTTGCCGTATAGGTGTATGCCTCGCTCTTGTCCTCTTTAATTTTCAGACAGGGGGCAGCCACCCCCGGTGTATATGCTGTGCTCAGCTCATCTCTTGTGGTTAAAGGAATCTTGCTTGCCATCTCCAGTTTGCCGTGATTTTCCCGGTGCATTTTTAAAGCCGCCTCTGCATAATCCATGTCCCGTGCCTCCCCGCGTCATTTTGTTCCGTACTATTTTTCATCAATATTATTCTTCATCAGCAGCTCTTTACCCGATATCCCGGGCTCAGTCATCCGCACCGGATCCAGGATATGGTCCAGCTCCTCCTCATCCAGCAGTCCCTCCTGGAGAATTATGCTTCTCACGGACGTGCCGGTCTGAAGGGCCTTCTTGGAAATATCCGCCGCCTTCTCATATCCCACGTGGGGAGAAAGGGCCGTAATGACTCCAATGCTGTTTTCCACCAGGGAGCGGCATCTCTCCTCATTGGCCGTGATGCCGGATACGCAGTTGTCCACAAATGTCCTGACCGCATAGGCCAGAGTGTCGATAGACTGGAACATACAGTAGAAAATAATGGGCTCAAAGGCATTCAGCTCCAGCTGTCCGGCTTCCGCCGCCATGGTGATGGTCAGGTCATTTCCAATGATGTTAAAGGCAACCTGGTTTACCACCTCCGGTATGACGGGATTGACCTTGCCCGGCATGATGGAGGATCCGTTCTGCCTGACCGGAAGATTGATTTCATTAAAGCCTGCTTTTGGTCCTGAGGACATCAGTCTGAGGTCGTTGGCAATCTTGGACAGCGTCACCGCGCAGGCCTTGATTGCGCCCGATACAGCCACAAAGGGATCCAGATTCTGGGTGGCGTCAATCAGGTCAAAGGCCTGCACAAACTCCATGTTGGACACCTCCGCAAGATTGGGAACGATTCTTCTCAGATAGGCTTCATCCGCATTGATTCCTGTCCCAATGGCAGTGCCGCCCATATTTAAGGTGCACATCTCCTCCATAGCCTTGTCCATACGGCGGATATCCCGCATGACAGCTACAGAGTACGCCTTGAATTCCTGCCCCAGACGGATGGGCACAGCGTCCTGCATCTGGGTGCGCCCCATCTTGATCACATGGTCAAATTCCTCCGCCTTATGGCTAAACTCCCTGTGAAGGCGCAGAAGCTCTGATTTCAGGTTTTTTAACAGCCGCAGGGAAGTCATCTTACCGGCTGTGGGAATCACATCATTGGTGGACTGTCCGCAGTTCACATGGTCGTTGGGGCTGACTATAAAGTAGTCTCCCTTCTGGCCGCCCAGAATCTCGATGGCGCGGTTGGCAATCACCTCGTTGGCATTCATGTTCAGGGATGTGCCAGCCCCGCCCTGAATGGGGTCAACAATAAAGTCCTCATGAAACCTGCCTTCCAGAATCTCGTCGCATGCCTGTACAATTGCCTCCGCCGTCTTTTTTTCCAGCAGTCCGATTTCGCAGTTGGTGATTGCCGCCGCCTTTTTTATGTATGCAAGACTGTTGATGATTTCCGGGTGCATATTCAGACCAGTAATCTGGAAATTCTCTGCCGCGCGCATGGATTGTACCCCATAGTATACATTTTCCGGCACATCCTTTGCGCCCACTGAATCCATTTCCACCCTGTAATCTTTTCTTCCGTCCATTTTAACGAAACCTCCCATATACGAATGATATAATATCAAGTTGATGTTATTATAAGGCTGGGGTATAATATAAGCCAATACATATGGTTCTATATTGATTATAACTTTGAAAGTATACTTTTTGGAAAATAAAGGGGGATGTTATGTTTCAGGGAATGGAATACATCTACACGGTCTATCAGGAAAAAAGCTTTTCCAAAGCAGCCAGGAAGCTGTTCATATCACAGCCCTCCTTAAGCGCCACCGTAAAAAGAATTGAGGAACACATAGGCTATCCTATTTTTGACAGAAGTACAAAGCCCCTGACCCTCACTGAGTTCGGCAAACGGTATATCAGCTCTGTGGAACAAATCATCTCCGTAGAACATGAATTCAGCAGCTTCATGAACGACTGGGGCGGATTAAAAACAGGAAAACTGGTTCTGGGCGGCAGCAGTCTTTTTTCATCATGGGTGCTTCCTCCTCTGATTGGCAGCTTTACACGGCAGTTTCCCATGGTAAAGGTGGAATTGATGGAAGAAAATACATCGGAACTCAAATTACTGCTGCAAAACGGCGGAATCGACCTTATGATTGATAACTGCCAGTTGGACAAGACTGCCTTTGACAGCCGTGTCTACCGAACGGAATACCTGCTTCTGGCAGTGCCGGCAGCCCTTGACGTAAACAGGGAAGCCGCCCGGTACCAGATTCCTCTTGAAATGATTCATGACGGTTCCTTCCTGGACAGCAGCATTGCGCCTGTTCCCCTGGAGCGGTTCAGCGGGGAGCCTTATATCATGCTTAAGCCGGATAATGATACCAGAAAACGGGCGGTGAAAATCCTGGCCGGCCATAACATTACCCCTGACATCCGGTTTGAGCTGGACCAGCAGCTTACATCCTACAACATCACCTGTTCCGGAATGGGCATATCCTTCATCAGCGATACACTGATTAAGCAGGTCCCCTTCCACCCCGGCGTGGTGTACTATAAGCTGGACGGCAGCCTCTGCCAGAGGAATCTGTATTTTTACTGGAAAAACGGACGGTATTTCAGCCGGGCCATGGAGGAATTCCTCAATATAGCAAAAGGGGATGCAAAACCAGCGTAAGCCGGTACTGCATCCCTCTTTATTTCATATTATTATCTTCCGCTCCCATGCCCCGCAGAGCCGAACAGCCTCATCTTTTCCATCACGGACCGTTTCACCGCCTCTATCTCAGGCAGTATCATATCCGTAAGTCCTATTCCTTCCCTGTATCCGCTGCCTGCGGCCCTGGCCCCGGCCTGGTTGATATCTGTAAAAATATTGACCTTGCTGATTCCCCGTTCAACCGCTGTCCTGAAATCAGAGTCAGACAGACCGGATCCCCCGTGAAGGACCAGAGGTGTGGAAATGGTTTCTGCAATTTCCGAAATCCGGTCAAAATCCAGCTTAGGCGGAAGCTTATAGGCTCCATGGGCCGTGCCCACGGCAATGGCCAGAGCATCTGCCCCGGTCCGGTCAATGAAATCCCGCGCCTGGACCGGATCCGTGTAAAACTGCGACGGTTCAGACCCAGGGCTGCTTCCTTCAGCGCTTCCTCCTTCATTATCCCCCACATGGCCCAGCTCCGCCTCGATGGAAGCACCGAAGGAATGGGCTGTTTCCGCCATCCTTTTTACATGCTCCATATTGTCCCCGTAGTCCATGGTGGAACAGTCGTACATAATGGAGCTGAATCCCAGTTCCAGAGCCAGCCTGCACGTCTCCTCCTTCAGGCCGTGATCCAAATGCACCACCACCGGAACCGACGCCCTCTCTGCCATGGGAATCAGCAGGTTTGCCAGGTCCCTTAAGGGACCATAGGGCAGCAGTACCTCTGCTGTACCGATGATAACAGGGGAATCCAGTTCCTCGGCAGCCTCCATCACGCCTCTGGCCAGCTCCAGGTTGACCGTGTTAAACAGTCCCACCGCATACTTACCCTTCCTGGCGGGAACCAATACATCATTTAAGTTTACCAGCATTGTCCTTTACCTGTCCTTCTTACTTTGTCTTTAATGCGTCGTCAAAGGCAATATCCGACGGGGAAAAATTAATCTTCTTTGTAAACGCGCACGCCTCTGTACCCCCGAAAATACGGTCCATGCCGCTGTCCTCCCATTCGATGGAAAGAGGCCCTTCATAGCCCTTCACGTTCAGTACCCGGATGATTTTATCAAAATCCACATCCCCGTGGCCCGGCGATACAAAGTTCCATCCCCGTCTCGGGTCTCCGAAGGTGATATGGGAGCCCAGGATTCCATTTCTTCCGTTCAGGTTCACTGCCGCATCCTTGATATGTACATGATATACCCTGGAGGCAAAATCATAGAGGAACATGGCCGGATCCATTCCCTGCCAAATCAGATGGCTGGGGTCAAAATTAATACCCAGTGTCTCACGGTATTCAAACACTTCCAGCAGTTTCTGCGTGCTGTAATAGTCAAAGGCGATTTCCGTCGGATGGACCTCCAGGGCAAACTTCACACCGCACTGGTCAAACACATCGAAGATAGGGGTCCACAGCTCCTTAATCTGTTTAAATCCCGCCTCTACCATTTCCTCTGTAGTCTGGGGAAATGAATACCACATCTTCCAGATAGGAGAACCCATGAAGCCGGTCACCACCTTGACTCCCATGGCCTTCGCGGCCATGGCAGCGTATTTTAACTGCTGTATGCCCCATGCCCTGATTTCCTCCGGCTTGCCCGCCAATTCTGGGGGCGCGAACCCGTCCAGACGCGGGTCCCACACATCGCCCACACACTGGCCCGGCAGGTGGGCGCCGATAGCCCAGCACCCAAGTCCGTATTTTTCCAGAGTGCCCTTCAGGTTCTTTACATACTCCGGATCCTCTGCTGCCTTCTGTAAATCAATCTGGCCCCAGGAGGCAATCTCCAGTCCGTCGTATCCCATGTCCTTCGCTGTCCTGCACATCTCCTCCAAACCCAAATCAGCCCACTGTCCTGTAAAAATCGTTACCGGTCTTGCCATAATCATTTCCTCCTAAACTCCACCCACGTATTCCCGTTCTGATTGCTTTCCAGACAGGCTTCCACAAACGCCAGCCCCTCAGCGCCCTGACTCACCGTGGGATAATCCACCATTTCCGCTGTAAACGTTCCATCCTTTTTTGCGCTTACGCATTGTGCAAAGCTGCGGTAGAGATTGCCCATGGCCTCAAACCAGCCTTCGGGATGTCCGGCCGGAATCCTTGCGTATTTACCTGCCCTTTCCCCGATGGCGCCGTATCCGCGGTGTATTTCCCGGATGGTATTGTCTGCGTCAATAACCGTAATCTTATCAGGCGTTTCCTGGAACCATTGGATGGTGCCCTTACTGCCGTAGATACGGATTCTCAGGCTGTTGTCATGGCCCACCGCCACCTGCGACGTCCAGTATATTCCGGTGGCGCCGTTGTCATATTCCACCAGAATGCTGTCGTTGTCATCCAGTACCCGCCCGGGGACAATGACATCCATCTTAGCCAGAAGGCGCTTAATCTTAAGCCCGGTCATGGCAGCCACCGCGTTCTCCACATGGGTGCCTAAGTCTCCCAGACAGTTCACTCCGCCTGACTGACCGGGGTCGCAGCGCCACTCTCCCTGTTTTCCCCCGAAGTCGTCCTCAAAGGCAAGCCAGCCCTGGGGATATTCCGCCATGACCGTGCGTACCTCTCCGATGGCGCCGGAGGCCACCAGCTCCCTGGCATATTTTGCAGTCACATAACCCATGTAGGTATAGGTAACCATAAACAGAAGTCCCTTATCCTCTGCCAGGGCTTCCAGCTCCTTTGCCTGCCGGTACGTTGTTGTCACCGGCTTATCGCATACCACATGGATTCCCGCCTCCAAAAAGGCCCGGCAGATTTCATAATGGGACTGGTTGGGGGTGACCACTGTCACAAAGTCAACGCCGTCCTCACGTTCCCCCTCAGCCCTGGCCATTGTCTGGTAATCCTCATAACACCGGTCCGGGGAAATGCCAAGGCTTTCCGCCATCTGCAATGATTTCTCACGGTTTCTTGAAAATACCCCTGCCGCGATGGCTGCTGTTCCATCCAGCCCGATTGCCCGGCGGTGGGCATCGCCGATAAACCCATCCGGACCCCCGCCTACCATTGCGTATGTCAGTCTCTTTGCCATCTTTTTTCTCCTTTCATGGTTGGTTCTGCTGCTTTTTTACGCTCCGCCCTGTCACGGTCTGTATTCCCGTTTGCTCCATCCCTTCCTGATTCTCTCTTTCATTTCCTCCAGGGACCGTAATCCGCTGAGGGCGTCATAAGCAGCCACACAGCATGCCCCTTCTGCTGCTGCCATCTCCACTGCCTCCTTTAAATCAGCTTCTCTGAGAACAGAGGCCAGGAAGGCGGCTATGCTGGTATCCCCCGCGCCTGTGGCGGATACCACTGTATCCGGTTCAAAGCTCGGCTCAAAGCCCTCTTTGCCCTTCCAGGCTTCCATGGAAAGATTCAGCTGCCTGCACATGTCCTCTATACCGTTTTTGCATGCCGTGCGGTAATAGATGCCTAAAGCGCCGCATTTAATCAGGACAACCCTGGCCCCCATGTCCAGGGCCATCTGACCCAGAGGCTTTACATCCCGGACCCGGATTACCTCTGTGACGTCCCTTCCGTCCGCCCGTCTGGTCCACTCCCGGTAACGCTCCCCATCCAGCATGAAGCACAGCTCCTCGGCGCTTGGCACAAAGAAATCCACATAGGGCAATATGTTTCCCAAAATCCCTTTCCAGTCCGCTCCGGCTGCTTTTGAGGCCGGGTCAATAGCAGCCATGTCTAAGGATATGGCGGTTCCCCCCTTTTTTATCTGCCTGAACATCCGGGCCATCTCTTCTCCCTGGTTCCGGTACATGTTTTGCATCAGGGTGGGGTATCCGAAATGGAACAGGTCCGCCTCTTTGATCGCCTCAAAATCCAGATCGCTGCCTGAAAAATTCACATTGGCGCCCGGATCATGAAGGAAAATACGGTCAATTCCCGGAATAGCCAGGACAACGGAATAAGAAGTCTTTTCCTGGTCCGCCAAAATCATTCCCTCAGCCGCTCCGTATTTCTCCAGACAGTTAAGGATAAGGGTTCCCAGTTCATCTTTTCCTATCTTCCCCATCAGACGGACATCCACTCCCAGATGCTTCATGGCCAGGCCTGTATTGGCCACTGCCCCGCCGGGATGGATATTCACTCCGTCCATCTGTACCAGCTGTCCGGGCGCCAGTATCCTTCCTGCCTCTCCTGTACTCCCTTTCGGGAACAGGGGAGTGATGTCAATGCATATATGTCCTGCCGCCACCGCCCTTTTGCCTTTTGCTTCTCTCTTGTTTTCCGCTGCTATCTCATCAGCCACCACAACACCCCCTTTCACGGGTTTTTCCCTTTGGCCTTTCCAGTTGGCCTTCCCAGCTGGTCTTCCCGTCCGGCCTTCCTGTTTTACCTACCTATCCGCTGTTTCCATCCTTCACATTCACATCAGACAAGGCCCATCAGGAGATTCATCACATACATTTCCAGCCCCTCAAAGTCTCTGTTCCTCACACATTCCTTCTGGAACTCATAGTCAAACCGGTCCGCCTTTTCTTCCAGTGCCTTAAATATGTTCAGGCTGTTCTCCAGATGCTTATAGCTGTCCTGATCCCTGGTGGTCCTCATGGCCTTTACATCCAGGCCCACATACTCCCCGTTTTCACCGTAGCCATTCTCCTTCAGCACCTTTACCTGGTTAAAGGCAGCCCTCAGGTTTTCCACACCAAAGGCTTTATCCTGGTCATACTTGATACCGTTCTGGTCGTTGAGATGGACGGTCATCAGTTTACCCATTGCCATTGCAAACCCGATTTCATGGGCAGGGTCAAGGCCGGCCAGGATGGCATGGGCGCTCTCCAGGTTGCCGCCCACCCGTCCCGGGTCAATGGTGGCTGCCGACACTGCCAGCACATGGCCCATGGTCCCGCAGATGCTTCTGTCAATGGGCTCGTTTGGCT
>ERZ894183.425-NODE-425-length-35234-cov-15.219904_pt1 | contig 35234 bp, 33 predicted proteins | sample MGYA00380279_ERZ894183 | MGnify/ENA primary metagenome ERZ894183 (study PRJEB32331, sample SAMN06328422) | human gut metagenome | biome: human gut microbiome; feature: stool | host: Homo sapiens | collected 2013-06-26 ... | reverse complement strand
CAGAGCAGCTGATTTGTAATCAGCAGGTTATCGGTTCGAGTCCGATCATCGGCTTAGCAATAAGATTTATTATAGATTTTATTGTAAAATAGTATATCGCGGGGTGGAGCAGTCTGGAAGCTCGTCGGGCTCATAACCCGAAGGTCATAGGTTCAAATCCTGTCCCCGCTACTCAATGCCCAGATAGCTCAGTTGGTAGAGCAGAGGACTGAAAATCCTCGTGTCACTGGTTCGATTCCGGTTCTGGGCATTTTATTATGCCTATTTTTGAAAACTGGATGTATCTGCATCCAGATCAGATTTTTTCATATTGTTATGGGACACTAGCTCAGTCGGTAGAGCACCTGACTTTTAATCAGGTTGTCGGGGGTTCGAATCCCCCGTGCTTCATTTCTCAAAGACATCGGAATCCCGTATAGATACAGGATTTCGGTGTTTTTTGTTGTATATGCAAAAATGCAGGATGAATAATAAAATGCCGTTTATACGGCGGAATGAGGGAAAAATGCTTCGAGATGTGGATATGTCGGAAATCTCCGACGGAAAATTATATGATGCGGGCGATCTGGTAAAGGTGGGCTGTCAGGACTGCGCGGGCTGTTCGGCGTGCTGCCGCGGGATGGGGGACACGATCATTCTGGATCCGAGGGATGCGTTTGAGCTGTCATGGAATTTGGGGAAGCGCTTTGAGGAGCTGCTTGCAGACAGTCTGGAACTGCACGTGCAGGACGGTGTGATCCTTCCCAATCTGAAAATGCAGGGGGAAAGGGAGTGCTGCGCGTATCTGGACGGAAACGGACGGTGCAGCATCCATCCGTTCCGTCCCGGCATCTGCCGGCTCTTTCCGCTGGGAAGGCTTTATGAAAACGGAAGCTTCCGGTATTTTCTGCAGACGGGAGAATGCAGGAAAGAGGGGAGGACGAAGCTGAAGGTAAAAAAATGGATCGGTGTGCCGGAGTTTGGAAGATATGAAAAATTCGTGGCGGACTGGCACTTTTTTGTGCGCGCCCTTCAGGATCGCCTGACGGCAAAGGAGGATATGGAGGCGGCGCAGAAGATCAACCTGTATGTGCTGGAACAATTTTATTTTAAAGGCTGGGAAGCACAGGATTTTTACGGGCAGTTTGAAAAAAGGCTGGAAGAAGCCGGAAAAGCGCTGGGGATATAAGCCTGGGACGGGTACGGAAGATTTTTTCCCGAAGGCAAAAAAGAGCTTGCATTTTCCGAACATATGTACTATATTATAAATATAAGAACATACGTTTGGAGGACGGAATGGCTTTTCAGATTGCGGCAGGCAGGAGCCTGATGGAGAAACTGAATATTTTATCCGATGCGGCGAAGTATGACGTGGCGTGTACGAGCAGCGGCAGCAGCCGGCGGGGCGACGGCAGGGGGATCGGCAATACGGTAAGCGCGGGGATCTGTCACAGCTTTTCTGCGGACGGGCGCTGTATCAGCCTGTTAAAGATCCTTTTGACGAACGAATGTATTTATGACTGCAAATATTGCATCAACCGGTGTTCCAACGACGTGGAGCGGGCATGCTTTACGCCGGAGGAGGTATGCCGGCTTACGATAGAGTTTTACCGGCGCAATTACATTGAAGGGCTGTTTTTGAGCTCCGGCATTTTGAAAAATCCGACTTATACGATGGGGCTTTTGTATCAGACGATTTACCGGCTGCGCACAGAGCATCATTTTCAGGGATATATCCATGTGAAAGCGATCCCGGGGGCGGATCCCGAGCTCATCAGGCTCACGGGCTTTTTAGCGGACAGGATGAGCGTGAATTTGGAGCTTCCGACGGCAGAGGGGCTTTCCCGGCTTGCGCCCAACAAGCACCGGAAGACGATCCTGACGCCGATGCGGCAGATCCAGAATGGGATCGTGTCGAATCGGGAGGAGCTGACGCTGTACCGCCATGCGCCGGAGTTTGTCCCAGCGGGGCAGTCTACGCAGATGATCATTGGAGCGACCCCGGAGCATGATTATGAGATCCTGACGGTGGCGGAGAATCTGTACCGCAAGTTTGATTTAAAGAGGGTGTTTTATTCCGCCTTTGTACATGTGAACGAGGATAAGGAGCTTCCGGCGCTGGCGGGAGGGCCGCCGCTTTTGCGGGAGCACAGGCTGTATCAGGCGGACTGGCTGATGCGGTTTTACGGCTTTGGGGCAGAGGAGCTTTTGAGCAGGGAGCGCCCGGATTTTAACCTGTTTCTGGATCCGAAGGCGGACTGGGCGCTGCGGCATCTGGAACAGTTCCCGGTTGAGGTCAACCGGGCTTCGTATGAGACGCTTCTGCGGGTTCCGGGGATCGGCGTAAAGAGCGCCCGCAGGATCGTGCAGGCGAGAAGGAGCAGCGTGCTGGACTACGGGCATTTAAAGAAGATCGGCGTTGTTTTAAAGCGGGCGATCTATTTTATCACATGCAGCGGCAGGCAGATGTATCCGCTGAAGGTGGAGGAGGATTTTATCACGCGGCAGCTTCTGGACGATACAAAGCGCCTCCCTTTCGAGACGTCGGGGGCGTCTTACCGGCAGCTTTCGCTGTTTGACGACCGTAATTTTGTGCTGGATCAGCAGCGGGATGTACAGCCTCAGGACGGCTGGATGAAGCTGGCAAAATGAGGAGGGGAGTTTGATGGAAGAGACGGTTTTGGTGTGTGAAGATTCGATAGAGGCGGTTTTGACGGCAGTTTACCGGGCGTATGAATGGAAGCTGATGCCGCAGCAGACAAGAATTCAGATTGGGGAGGACGATCTGGGGCTGTTTTCGTGCTACCGGGAGATCGGGACGGATCAGGCGCTGGCGCAGAAGGTAATGAATACGGTGCGCAGGAGGTTCGGGGAAGGGGCATGGGAGGACATCAGCTACAGCCTGATGGCAGAAGCGGCAGATAAGGGGACGGCGGTTTATCATGCGATTGCGGCAGGGCTTGCAGGCAAAATCCGGGGGCCGCTGATGCAGGGGCTTGCGGATCCTGCGATACATCGGGTGTTTGAGCTGAGCAGGACCGTCCACAGGATCAGCCACAGGATGCTGGAATTTTTGAGGTTTGAGGAGGCGGCAGGGGGGAATCTGTATGCCCTGATCGAGCCGGAGGCAGATGTGACGGCGCTGATCATGCCCCATTTTTCAGACCGCTTCCCGCGGGAGAATTTTATGATCGCAGACCGCAGAAGAAAAAAGGCGGGAATCCATCCGGCGGGCGGGGAATGGTTTCTGGTACAGATGACGGACAGGGAGATGGGACAGCTGGAACAGATCCGGAAGCAGCGGACAGAATCGCAGCGGGAGATGGAGGAACTTTTCAGAAGCTTCTGTCATACGATTGGAATTAAGGAACGCACAAATTTGCATCTGCAAAAGCAGTTTGTCCCGGATAAATTCAGACATCTGATGCCGGAATTTTAAGCGTATCCGGTATAAGACTTTTGCGCAGGGGCAATACTGTGTAACAGGCAGGCGGCATTGCCTGTACGGAAAGGATGGGGCTGGTATGCAGGAAGAGGGCTTATACCGGTATCGGATCAGGCTTGTGCCGGAAGAAATAAACCGGTTCGTGGAGGCGGCGTCGGGATGTGATTTTGATGTGGACATCGCATACAACAGCGTCACGATAGACGCCAAATCAATCGTCGGGGTGCTGGGGCTGGATTTCAGGCATCCAATGTCCGTGGTATGCCATGGATACGATGAAAGCTTTGACCGGTATTTGAAAGACAGGACGGAAGAGAAGAAAGAGTGAGAGTGTGGAGATCAGGATTTCAGTCAGGGGACTGGTAGAATTTTTGCTCAGGTCAGGGGATATTGACAATCGGAAGAAGGCTGCGCCGGAGGATGCGATGCAGGAGGGCGGCAGGATACACCGGATGATCCAGAGACGGATGGGATCGGATTATCATGCGGAAGTATCGCTGCGCTGGATCCAGCCGTATCCAGATTATGATCTGGTCGTGGAAGGGCGCGCGGACGGGATCGTTGATACGGTTCCTGCGACGGTAGATGAGATCAAGGGAACCTATCGGGATCTGGATCGGATGAGGGGGCCGGAGCCGGTGCATCTGGCGCAGGCGAAGTGCTATGCGTGGATATACGGACAGCAGCATGGCATGGAGCAGATGAAGGTGCGGATGACTTACTGCAATATGGACACGGAGGAGATCCGGTACTTTGAATATACATATCCGGTGCGGGAGCTGGGGGAATGGTTTGGCGGCCTGCTGGACGAATACCGCAAATGGTCGGACGAGGAGACTGCATGGAAGAAGCGGCGGCAGGAGTCGATCCATGGGATGCAGTTTCCGTTTCCCTACAGGGAGGGGCAGCGGGAGCTTGTGACCCATGTCTATCATACGATCTGCCATCAGAAAAAGCTGTTCATCGAAGCGCCGACCGGGGCAGGCAAGACGATTTCCACCGTGTTTCCGGCGGTCAAGGCGGTGGGAGAGGAAAAGGCGGACAGGATTTTTTATCTGACGGCAAAGACGATCGCAAGAACGGTCGCGGATCATACGTTTGGAATGCTGCGGGAGAGAGGGCTGCATTTTAAGACGGTCGTGCTGACGGCGCGGGACAAGATCTGTTTTATGGAGGAATCGGAGTGCAATCCGGATGCTTGTCCTTATGCAAAGGGGCATTATGACCGGATCAACGGGGCGATTTTTGACCTGATGACGTCAAAGGAGCATTATGGAAGGGAGGAGATCGAGGACTGCGCCAGAAAGCATCAGGTATGTCCCTTTGAGCTGGGACTGGATATGAGCCTGTTTTCGGACGGGATTTTGTGCGACTATAATTATGTATTTGACCCGCATGTGTATTTGAGACGCTTTTTCGGGGAAGGGAGTGTCCGGGGAAAATATGTGTTTTTGGTGGATGAGGCGCACAATCTGCTGGAACGGGGAAGGGAAATGTACAGTGCGGTTTTATATAAGGAGGATTTTTTAGCCTTAAAAAGGACGGTCAAAGCGTACGATATTAAGATGGAAAAGCGGCTGGAAAAGTGCAACCGGGAGCTGCTTTTACTGAAACGGGAATGTGAGGACTGGTGTATCCCGGATATGATAGACGGGTTTGTGGAGGCGCTTTTGAAGCTGTCGTCGTGTATGGAGGATTATCTGGAAAACCATGATGACAGCGCCGTACGACGGGAAATTCTGGATTTTTATTTTGAAGTCAGCCATTTTTTGCAGATGTATGAGCTTATGGACGACAAGTATGTGACCTATACGCAGATAGATGGGGAAGGACGTTTCCTGATCCGGCTGTTTAACGTAGATCCGTCTGCAAATTTAAAGGAGTGTCTGTCAAGGGCGGTCAGCAGCACGCTGTTTTCTGCGACAATGCTGCCGATCCAGTATTATAAAAAGCTTCTGGGAGGCGATGAGACAGATTATGAGGTTTATGCGAAGTCGATTTTTGAGCCGGAGAAGAAAGGGCTGTTTATCGCGGAAGATGTGACGAGCAGGTATTCCCGGAGATCGGATCGGGAATACGACAGGATCGCGGCGTACATTCATCAGGTGGTTGGCGAAAGGCACGGCAACTACATGGTGTTTTTCCCGTCCCATTTTTTCATGAGGCAGGTATATGAACGGTATGAGGCGTTCTATGCCGAAAAAGACGGGGCAGAATGTATTGTGCAGACGGAGCATATGGACGAGGGGGAGCGGGAGGCGTTTTTGAAAAGGTTTGAGGGGAACGCAGACTGCCGGCTGTCGGAGATCATCCACATGGAGATCGAGATAGAGGAAGAAACCAGCCTGATCGGCTTCTGCGTTCTGGGAGGGATTTTTTCAGAGGGGATCGACTTAAAGGAGGACAGGCTGATCGGGGCGCTGATCGTCGGGACGGGCCTGCCTCAGGTGTGTACGGAACGGGAGATCATCAGGGGATATTTTGACGGGCATGGAGCCGACGGCTTTGCATACGCCTATCGTTATCCGGGGATGAACAAGGTTCTGCAGGCTGCCGGAAGGGTGATCCGCACGGCGCAGGACGTTGGGATCGTGGCGCTTTTGGACGACCGTTTTTTACAGCAGCCCTATCAGAAGCTTTTTCCGAGGGAGTGGGAGAGCTATGAGGTTGTAAACCGGGAGAGCATAGCGCGCCGGGTGGAGCGGTTCTGGAACGAATGGCTGTAAAAGATCATTCGGCAGCGGGAGCTGTGCCGGAAAGCAGCCACTGGATCTCGCGCCGGTACGGAGGAAGCACTTTTTTGGGATTTTCCGGATCGGGATACCATGGCGTTTCCAGAATTTTTGGAACAGACAAAAAGTCCGGATGATGTACGATGCGGAAGATCGGATCAAACCCGATAAAGCCCTCCCCGATGTCGGAGTGGCGGTCTTTGGCAGCGCCGCGTTCATTTTTGCTGTCATTGATATGGAAAACAGCGATCTGGTCTTTTCCGATCAGCCGGTCGAAGCGGTCGAGGACGCCGTCAAGATCGTTTACGATGTCGTAGCCCGCATCATGGACATGGCAGGTATCAAAGCACACCCGGAGGCGTTCCGGGCAGCGGACGCCGTCATAGATCCGGGCAAGCTCTTCAAAGTTTTTGCCGATTTCGGAGCCTTTTCCGGACATCGTTTCCAGCGCGATGCGGACGCAGGAAGGCTGGGAGAGCACTTCGTTTAAGCCGTCGATAATACATTTTAAGCCGGCGTCTGTGCCTGCGCCTACATGGGAGCCGGGATGCAGGATCAGGGTGTCGCTTCCCATCGCCTGCGTGCGGATAAGCTCCTGCGCCAGAAAATCCACGGCGAGGGAGTAGGTTTCGGGTTTGACGGAATTGCCCAGATTGATGATATAGGGGGCGTGGACGATAAAGGAGCGGATGCCGTTTTGCTCCATCAGCGCATGAGCCTGTGGGATGCAGAGCTCTTCGACCGGTTTGCGCCGCGTATTCTGGGGAGCCCCGGTGTAGAGCATAAACGTGTTTGCGCCGTAGGACAAAGCCTCGCGGACAGAGCCTGCCATCATCTCCCTGCCGCTCATGCTTACATGGGAACCGATAAGAATGGAATTTGTATTCATAAAATTTCTCCTTGCGTTGATATTTGCTATCATAACACGGCGGGGCAGGGATGTGAAGCGGCAGTTGCCGGCAGGGATGCCGGCGCCCGGAAAAATCGGGAAGCTTTGGGCGGAGGACATTTGAATTATCAGAATATTTTGTAAAAATATGGGATAACCTGTGGATTATATGGGACAGATATGTGGATAAGTATGTGGAAAATGGGGATTTGTCAGACAATTTTTAAAAATGTCCACAAAATATGCTCCGGAAAAGTGAGGGACAAACCGGAAGAAAAATGATAAAATAAAGGAAAGCATGCCGATAGGGCAAGGGCAGGAGGAAACAGGAAATGTGGGCTTATGAAAGTGTGTTTTATCAGATTTATCCGTTGGGGTTTGCAGGCGCGCCCTTTGAGAACGACGGCGTTTTGGAACACCGTATTTTAAAGGTCAACGATTGGATCGGCCATATCAAAGCGCTTGGGGCAAACGCGGTTTACTTTTCGCCGTTGTTTGAATCGGATACGCATGGCTATAATGCGAGAGATTACAGAAAGGTGGACTGCCGGCTTGGCACAAACGGGGATTTTGCAAAGGTGTGCCAAAACCTGCACAAAGAAGGCATCCGGGTCGTGCTGGACGGCGTATTTAACCACGCGGGAAGAGGCTTCTGGGCATTTCAGGACGTTTTGAAAAACAGGGAGAATTCCCCCTATTTAAACTGGTTTCACATTGATCTGGGAGGAAATTCCAACTATAACGACGGTTTGTGGTACGAGGGCTGGGAAGGAAACTATGATCTTGTGAAGCTGAACCTTCAGAATGAAGAGGTCGTAACGTATCTTTTGGAGAGTGTCCGGGGATGGATCGAGGAATTTGACATCGACGGACTGCGGCTGGATGTGGCATATTGTCTGGACGAAGGCTTTGTGCGCCGCCTGCGCAGCTTCTGCGACAGCTTAAAGGAGGATTTCTTTCTGGTCGGGGAGATGCTGCACGGTGACTACAACAGGCTGATGAACGACGCCATGCTGCATTCCGTGACGAATTATGAATGCTATAAGGGGCTTTATTCCAGCTTCAACAGTATGAACCTGTTTGAAATCGTTCACTCCCTGCTGCGCCAGTTTGGCCCGGAAAACTGGACGCTTTACAAGGGAAAGCATATGCTGAGCTTTGTGGATAATCATGATGTGACGCGGGTGGCGAGCATTTTATCCAATGAGAACCACCTGCCGCTGATCTACGCGCTGATGTTTGGCATGCCGGGAATCCCGTGTGTGTATTATGGAAGCGAGTGGGGGGCAAAGGCAGAGAAGAGCCAGGGCGATCCGGCGCTGCGCGCAAGCTTTGATGCGCCGAAGCAAAACGGGCTGACGGAATGGATTGCAAAGCTGGCAGCGGCAAAGAAGCAGTCGAAGGCGCTGAATTACGGCGCTTTCCGCTCGGTGCTTTTGACGAACAGGCAGTGCATTTTTGAGCGGGCAGCAGAGGGCGAGCGCGTTTTAGTCGCAGTCAATGCGGATGAGCAGCCTTTTACCGCGCATTTTGACGCAGGCTGCGGCAGGGCGGTGGATCTGATCACCGGAAAAGAGCATGATTTCGGCGGGGGCAGCACGCTTCCCGGATACAGCGCATTTTTCTGGAAATGTGAGCGCTGAATCTGCTTTTAACCGTAAGCCGCCCCGCTTTTCTTCGAGGAAAGGCGGGGCGGCTTACGGTCATTTAAAGGGTTTGGGAACCGGCAGCGGCGTCTAAAAGGGAGCGCACGCTGCGCACGGCGCAGGGATCGGTCTGCCAGATGTCGTATTCGCTCATGCCCGGAATCCCCATGGAAACAGAAGGGTTGCGGTACTGCATCCCGCTGTTTTTCACGGTTTTGCCGGACATATGATATTGGGTAATGCCGGTGGAGGCAAGGAGCGTCTGCACCGCGGAGGCGTTGATCCCCGCCCCGGCGAGCAGGCGGATGCCGTCTCCGGCGGCTTTGTCCAGCTCTTTTAAAAGGTCGATGCCTTCTAGGCAGGAGGGCGCCTGGGCGGAGGTCAGGATCGTGTCGATGCCGAGCTTTTTTGCCTGTTCGAGCGCAAGGAAAGGATCGCTGCACATATCAAAAGCCCGGTGCAGGGTAACGGACATATCCCCGGCACATTCCAGAAAGCGCTTCATCTGCTCAAGGTTGAGGGAGCCGTCGGGATTGAGGCTGCCGATCACCACGCCGTCTGCACCCGCCTTTTGAAATGCGGTAATCTCACGGCAGATGATCTGCGCTTCATCGTCCGAATAAAGGAAATCCCCAAAGCGGGGGCGGATCAGTACGTGGATGCGGATGTCGGTCTGCTCGCGGATGAGCTCATAAAGGGAAAGAGAGGGAGTCGTGCCGCCGATGACAAGATTGGCGCACAGCTCCAGACGGTCCGCGCCTCCTTCTTTGGCACAGCGCGCGGAGACGGCGGAATCGACGCAGCATTCCAGCAGATATTGTTTGTTCATAGAAACCTCCATTGTATCGTATCATTTTTTGTGTGTAACAATCATGTAACAAATGAAAGCCGCATGGAAAATCGGATGAAGCCGGCTTCTATGTCCGAGTATAACCGATATTGAAGAAAAAAGAAAGGTTTGTCCGCAGCGTCCGGAGGTAAGAAAATGACGAATTGTGTCCTAAATGTGAACAAAAACCTATTAAAATTCATAAAAAGTTTTAAAATTATATAAAAGCTATTTACAAACCTCCGGAAACGTGATATTCTCTCAATCGTATTCAGGAACCGATGTGTTTCCAAAGGGGTTCCGTAATATTAGGAGGAGAATTATTATGAAGAAAAATTTAGTAGCAGTATTAGCAGCAGTTGTTATGACAGCATCTATGGTAGCTTGCGGCGGCGACGCTGAAGAGACCACAGCAACATCTACAGCAGTAGAGAGCATTGTTGAGTCCACAGTAGCAGAGACAGAGACAGCAACTGAGACTGCAACCGAGACAGAGACAACAACTGAGACAGCTACAGAGACAGAGACAACAACTGAAACTGCAACTGAGACAGAGACAACAACCGAGACAGCTACAGAGACAGAGACAGCTACTGAGACTGCAACTGAGACTGTTGCTGAGTAATCAGAACGGCAGATCCATACGCGAGGCTCTCGCAGACATTTGATCAGTCATCATAGACAGAGCAGAAAATACCACCTCTTTGGAGGTGGTATTTTTTTGTTCGGCAGGAAATTTCCTTTCCTGTCGAATAAAAAACACGATTCCCCTTGTACACTGAGGGTATGCGAACCTTTTTAAATACCTCTAAAGAAAATACATTAAAAATTCCTACAACTGCAGGCGGCTTTATGGTACTATATAAAGTGGATTTTATAGAGCAGCCAAAAAGCTGCAGATTTCGCAGGGATAATGGAAAGGATAAAAAATGTCTGAGTTAATTGCACCTCTTTTTCTGGCGCAGTCTTATCAGGACGCACAGGCGGATTATGAGCGGGCGCGGAACCGGGAAGATTTTGCGCGCTGGGATTATATTATATTGACGGCTTCCAACGAGCATCAGGCGGAAGGATTCCGGGCGCAGCTGGAACAGCGCAGGAAGGATCATTTTTTGCCGGAAGGGACGCACTTTGCGGTGGTTTCGGATCCGGACGGCAAGCGTGTGGGAAGCGGCGGGGCGACGCTGGGCGTACTCCGTTATATCGCAGAGCAGACCGGCAGAAGTGAATTTGACGGGCTGCGCATTCTGGTGATCCATTCGGGCGGGGACAGCAAGCGGGTTCCGCAGTATTCGGCGCTGGGCAAGTTGTTTTCCCCTGTGCCGCATGAACTGGAAAACGGCAGGGTATCCACGCTTTTTGATGAGTTTATGATCGCGGCGGCGGGCGTGCCTTCCAGAATACGGGAGGGGATGCTTCTTTTGTCGGGGGACGTGCTGCTTTTGTTCAATGCGCTTCAGATCGATGATTTCGGGGACGGGGCGGCAGCCATTTCCTTTAAGGAAAAGGTGGAGACAGGGAAGAACCACGGTGTATTTTTGCGGGGCGAAAACGGCTATGTTGCCCGGTTTTTACATAAACAGTCGGTGGAGGCGCTTGGAAAGGCGGGCGCGGTCAACGAGCAGGGCTGTGTGGACATCGACACGGGGGCGGTGCTTTTTTCGGCAAAAATCTTAAAGGCGCTGTTTGGGCTGATCTCGAAGGACGGAAAGGTGGACGGGGCGGCATGCGGCAAATACATCAACGATGCGGTGCGCCTGTCCTTATATGGGGATTTTCTGTATCCGCTGGCGGAGGAGTCCACGCTGGAAGCCTTTTATGAGGAAAAACCGGAAGGGGAATACAGCGATGCGCTGGCAGAGGCGCGCAGATGCGTGTGGGAGGCGCTGCATCCTTTCCGGATGAAGCTTTTGCGACTGGCGCCGGCGCAGTTTATCCATTTCGGGACGACGGAGGAGATCCTTCATCTGATGTCTGAAAAAATTGACGCCTATGCGGCGCTGGGGTGGAGCCGCCATGTGAACAGCAGCATTGGAAGCGAAGCAGTAGCAGGCTGCAACAGCGTACTGGAAAATGGCGCGGTATGCGGTAAAAACAGCTATCTGGAGGTCAGCTATGTACACAGCGGCGTAACGGTCGGGGAAAATTCCATTCTTTCTTATATAGATGTCCATTCCGGGACCGTTCCGCCAAACGTGGTGCTGCACGGGTTAAAACAGCGGGACGGCAGATTTGTGGCGCGCATTTACGGCGTGGACGACAATCCCAAGGGGACGCTGGAGGATGGCTGCAGCTTTCTTGGGGGAACGCTGGCGGAATTTTTGGGAAAGAACGGGATCGGCAGGGACGAGCTGTGGGAGGCGGATGCAAAGACGCACAGTATTTGGGACGCCCGCCTTTATCCGTCCTGTGAAACGATCGGCGAGGCGGTGGAGGCTGCCCGCAATCTGTACGCGATGGCGCGGGGAACGGGAGATGTGGAAGCATGGAGGAAGAAGGAGCGCAGAAGCTTAAGCTCCGGCTTTGCGGAAGCCGACCCGGAGGCGCTGATTGCGTGGGAGCGCCGGATGCAGGAGCTGGTGCGCATGGAACGGCTGGAAAAGCTGATCGAAAATGGGCAGCCCGCTTCCGAAGGGGCGTTTGTGCTCCGTGCCGGGAAGCTGACCCGGATTCAGGAGGAATGGCTGGAAAACCGGCTGAAAACGGCGGATCAGGCAAGGGCGATGCGGCTGTTTTATTATGTGGGCTGCGCCCTTGGAAAGGCGGAGGGCGAGCGGTATATTTCCCAGTGCTTTAAGAAAATCCAGCAGACGGTCATGGAAGGAGCGATGAGTGTCCTGAAAATGAACGGGGACTGCCGGATGCAGAGCGATTTTCACCGGGTAAACCTGCCGCTGCGCGTCAACTGGGGCGGCGGCTGGAGCGATACGCCGCCCTACTGCAACGAGCAGGGAGGGACGGTGCTCAATGCGGCGATCCTTTTGCAGGGAGAGATGCCGGTGGAGGTGACGCTGACAAAGCTGAATGAGGCAAAGATCATTTTTGAGAGCCGCGACATGGGCGTTTACGGGGAATTTGACGATTTGAAGGAACTGCAGAAAACGGGGGATCCTTACGATCCGTTCGCGCTGCAGAAGGCGGCGCTTCTGGCATGCGGCATCCTTCCGGCAAAGGGCGGCAGCCTGGATCAGATCCTTGCGCGGCTTGGCGGCGGATTTAAGATGCAGACGGAAGTGACCGGCGTACCAAAGGGCAGCGGGCTTGGGACGAGCAGCATTCTGGCGGCGGCATGCGTAAAGGCGCTGTTTGAATTTATGGGCATCAGCCATGAGGAAAGCGATCTGTATGGGCGCGTGCTGTGCATGGAGCAGATCATGTCCACGGGAGGCGGCTGGCAGGATCAGGTCGGCGGGCTTTGTCCGGGAATCAAATATATCACGACGATGCCGGGGACAGAGCAGGAGATCTGCGTCAGGCAGGTGGAGGTTCCGGCAGAGGCGATGCAGGAACTTCAGGAGCGGTTCTGCCTGATCTATACCGGACAGCGCAGGCTGGCGAGAAACCTTCTGCGCGACGTGGTGGGGCGCTATGTGGGGGCAAACCCGGATGCGCTCTATGCCCTCAATGAGATCCAGAAAACTGCGGCGCTCATGCGGTTTGAACTGGAAAGAGGGCGCATTGATGATTTTGCGGCGCTGATGAGCCGCCACTGGGAGCTGTCGCAGATGGTGGATGCGGGCAGCACGAATACGCTGATCAATCAGATTTTAAAGTCGGTGGAAAAGCTGACGGACGGGCAGATGGTGTGCGGCGCCGGAGGAGGCGGATTTTTACAGGTGATCCTGAAAAAGGGCGTGACCCGGCAGCAGGTGCACGAAAGGCTCAGAAGCGTGTTTCAGGACACGGATGTGGACGTGTGGGACTGCACGCTTGTATAATGGGATGGAAAAAGGCTTATATCCGGAAGGGTATGGGCCTTTTTATTCGACAGGAAAATTCCTTTCCAGTCGAATAAAAACACGATTATGCCACTCGCGCGAAGGAGAAACTACGTTTCTCCGGAATAGATTGCCTGACGGCAAAGGCGTTCGGCGCAGGTGTGCGCCAAGGCGCACACTTTTTTAACGATTGCCGCTTTTTTTGCAAAAATAATCCCGCGCGGGGGTTGACTTTTTTGAGGGAAGGGATATAATAAAAACAACATATGAATAAATGTTCATATGATAAGAGAAAGAGAGGATTTCAGAATGAAAAAAACTTATAAGATCGAGGTTGATTGTGCAAACTGTGCGAATAAGATGGAGGATGCGGCAAAGCGCACCGCAGGCGTAAAGGATGCGGTCGTGAATTTTATGACGCTGAAGATGTCGGTGGAGTTTGAGGAAGGCGCGGACGTAAAGGCTGTCATGCAGGACGTTTACAAAAACTGCAAAAAGGTTGAGGACGACTGCGAGATTTTCCTGTAAAGCTTCCGGCAGGGGCGTTTTTCAGCAGAATTTTGGAGAAGGGAGATGAAAGCGATGAATAAAAAACAGAAAAAGATGCTTGCGCGCATCGTGGCAGCGGCGGCGCTCATGATCCTGTTCGGGCTGCTTCCGGCAGAGGGCTGGCTGCGGTTTTTCCTGTTCATGATCCCTTATGGCGTGATCGGCTATGATATTTTGGTCAAGGCGGTAAAAGGGATTTTAAACCGTCAGGTTTTCGATGAGAACTTCCTGATGGCGGTGGCGACGGTGGGAGCGATCATTCTGGGCGAATACAGCGAAGGCGTGGCGGTTATGCTGTTTTACCAGATCGGCGAGCTGTTCCAGAGCTATGCGGTAGGCAAGAGCCGCCGCAACATCAGCGAGCTGATGGACATCCGCCCGGATTATGCGAATGTGGAGCGGGAGGACGGCAGCGTGGAAAGAACCGATCCCGACGAGGTTTCGATCGGCAGCCTGATCGTGGTTGGACCGGGCGAAAAGATTCCGATCGACGGCGTGATCGAAGAGGGCAGGTCGAGCTTAAATACCAGCGCCTTAACCGGAGAGAGCCTGCCGCGGGAAGCGGCAGAGGGCGACGAGGTCATCAGCGGCTGCATCAATATGTCGGGCGTTTTAAAAATCCGGACGACGAAGGAGTTCGGGGAATCGACGGTATCGAAGATTCTGGATCTGGTGGAAAATGCCAGCTCCAAAAAATCCAGATCGGAGCAGTTCATTTCCAGATTTGCAAAGATCTATACGCCGGCAGTCTGTTATGGCGCGCTGGCGCTGGCAGTTGTGCCCCCGATCGTGCGGATGCTGTTTTTAGGGGTAGCTCCGGAGTGGGGCGACTGGGTGATGCGCGCACTCACATTTCTGGTGATCAGCTGCCCGTGCGCGCTTGTGATCAGTATTCCGCTGAGCTTTTTTGCAGGGATCGGCGGAGCCGGGAATGCAGGCGTCCTTGTAAAAGGCTCGAACTATCTGGAAGCGCTGGCACGCACGAAATATGTGGTGTTTGACAAAACGGGGACGATGACCCAGGGCGTTTTTGAGGTCAGCGGCGTGCATCATTCCCCGATGGATGCGAAAAAGCTTTTGGAATATGCGGCGCTTGTGGAATACCATTCCTCCCATCCGATCAGCAAAAGCTTAAAGGCGGCGTACGGACAGCCGCTGGATGCTTCCCGAGTGACTGAGGTGGAAGAAATCGGCGGAAACGGTGTGACGGCAAAGGTGGACGGGATTTTGGTCGCCGCGGGCAATACCCGCCTCATGGACAGGCTTGGCATTGAATGTATGGAATGCCGCAGCGCGGGAACGGTCGTCCACATGGCGGTGGACGGCAAATACGCAGGGCACATCCTGATTTCCGATCGGATTAAGCCCCATGCGAAGGAAGCGATCGCTTCCCTGAAAAAATGCGGCGTCAAAAAAACGGTCATGCTGACCGGGGATCGTCGCCAGACTGCGCATCAGGTGGCACAGGAGCTTGGCATCGACGAGGTGCACAGCGAGCTTTTGCCCTCTGATAAGGTGGAGCAGGTAGAAGCGCTACTGGAACAGAAGGGGGAAAAGGAAATCCTTGCCTTTGTGGGCGACGGAATCAACGACGCCCCGGTTTTATCCAGGGCAGACATCGGCATTGCGATGGGAGCGCTCGGTTCCGACGCGGCGATCGAGGCGGCGGACGTGGTTTTGATGGACGACGACCCGTTAAAGATCGCGAAAGCGATCCGCATTGCGCGCAAGTGCATGAGAATCGTATATGAAAATATTTATTTTGCGATCGGCGTCAAGCTGCTGTGCCTGCTGCTCGGGGCGTTCGGAATCGCAAATATGTGGCTGGCGATCTTTGCGGACGTGGGCGTTATGGTGATCGCAGTATTGAACGCGGTCCGGGCGCTGTATGTAAAGAAGCTGTAGTGCCAAAAAGAGGAAAATGGAGGAAACGGGATGGAAGAAATGGAATGCTGCGAAGTCAAAGAGGTGCATGAGGAGCTGCTGAAAACGGTGGCGGATCAGATGCCTGTGGAAGAAGAGCTTTATGATCTGGCAGAGCTGTTCAAGGTATTCGGGGATTCCACCCGGATCCGGATCCTGTTTGTTTTGTTCGAGGCGGAGGTATGCGTCTGCGATCTGGCGGAGGCGCTTAACATGACCCAGTCGGCGATCTCGCATCAGCTTCGGATCTTAAAGCAGAGCAAGCTTGTAAAAAGCCGGAGGGAAGGGAAATCGGTTTTTTATTCCCTGGCGGACGGACATGTGCGGGCGATCATCAATCAGGGACTGGAGCATATCGAAGAGGACGGAAGATAAGAACGGGAGCGGCAGAAAAGACAGGAAGCGACAGAAAAGACAGAAAGCGATCGAAAAAGACAGAAAACAATAGAAAACAACAGAAAAGACCGGGGGCAGCGGAAAAATCCGATGCTGTCCGGTCCTTTTAATTTTCCTTTGAAAAAGCCGGTTTGTATAAATTGGCGGCTTTTGGAAACCAAAGTTAGTTCTGGTTTGAGAAAAATGCAACCGCAATGGCTCCGGGGCCGACGTGGGTTCCGATCGCCCCGCCGACCGTCCCGGTTTTTAAGCTGTCCGCATGTTCTTCCCAGACTGCGCGGCTGTCGCTGATATATTTTTGCAGAAGGGCGTCGCTTAAGCCGGTATAACCAAGAAAGATCGGGCGGGAAAAGTCAACGCCGTGCTCCTGGATTTTCTGGATCAGAAAGTTATTGCCCTGTTTGGAGCCGCGCGCTTTTCCAAGAAGCTGAACCTCGCCGTCTTTTACGGTAACGACGGGCTTAATGGAAAGCAGGCTTCCCGCGATCGCAACGGTTTTGGAGATCCGCCCGCCCTTTTGAAGATATTCCAGCGTGTCGAGAAGACCGAGTACACAGAGCTGTTTTTTCTCCCGTTCGAGAATATCCACAATCGTGTGGATGTTGGCGCCCTGATCCTTTAAGCGGAGCGCATATTCCACGAGCGCTTTTTCCCCGACTGCGACGCTTTCGCTGTCCACGATATAGACGGTTTCCTCAAATTCCCCGGCGGCGATGCAGGCACTTTGCCATGTGCCGGAAAGCTTGGAGGAAATGGTGATGATAAGCGGGATGTCGCCCTTTTCCAAAACGCTGCGGATCGCATTTTCAAAAAGGAAGGGGGAAGGCTGGCTGGTTGTCGGCAGCGTGTCGTTTTCGATGAGCTTTTCGTAAAACTGGCGGTGGGTCAGGTTTACGCCGTCCTGAAATTCTTCGTCGCCAAAACGGATGGTCATGGGCAGGATAGTTAAGTCTGCGCGGTCGGGGTTTACGATGTCGGAACCGGCGTCGGTAATAATGTGTATCTGATTCATGGTATGAAAAATCTCCTTTGAAGAAGGCGGGCAGAAGCTGCACCGCTGGTATTTGTTGACTGGTCAAATATAGCATGAAAATGTTGATGTGTCAACAAAAAAAGAATTGTATTTGCGAATGGAAAGTCGTATAATGTCTGTAACGGATAAAGGAGGGGAAGCGTACATGTGTATCAACAAGAAAAGGAAAAGCGAAGCTTATCTCCATGCAAAGTCAGCAGTCTGCGACGGTTGCATGGAGTAAGAAAGTCGCAGAACGATGCCGGCTTTGCAACTTGATGATCATATCAAGGAGGAAGTCCGCATGAAATATCAAAACGCACAGGCAATTCTTCCGGAGGAATTGGTAAAAGAATTGCAGAATTACGTTCAGGGCACATATATTTATATTCCGGTGGGGCAGGAGAAGCAAAAGCGCTGGGGAGAGGTTTCGGGCTATCGAAAGGAACTGGAACAGCGCAATGAGCAGATGAAACTGGAATATCAAAACGGCGCTGCTATGGAGCAGCTTGCCGAAAAATATTGTTTGTCTTTATATGCTGTCCGCAAAATCATATATCAGAAGTAATAAAAGAGGCTGTGAAAAAATTAGGAAATTATTTTTTCACAGCTCTTTTTTATGTGTCCCTGACACTGTTTATTCTACAAAATGGTTCGGTATCATGTGGTGTATAGATTCCTGCCGAAAAAAGCGGTATGGTTGAGACAGAGAGGAAAGTCGTGAAAACGGAATGGAGGCGGGCATGAGATACAAAGCAGTATTCGGGGCGATGAAGGGGACGTTTCAAAAGAAGGCGAGGTATTTTATCGTTTTGGCGGGAATTTTGCTGGCAGAAACATTTTTGTCGCTTTTTCTGCCGCAAATATTAGGGGATTATATCGATCATCTGGACATATGGGGAAACCTTCGGCTGGCAGGCTGTGCGCTGGGGTATTGCAGTATCCTGCTGCTGCGAGGGGCAGTCAGCATATACAATGAATTTTTGAGTGAAAAGCTGGGATGGGTCTTGTGTGACAGTTTGAGGGCAGAGGTATTTCAAAAGGCATTTCATTTTCAGCTTGCAAGGCAGAAGAATTTGAAAAAGGGGGATTTTTTAGAGCGTATCGAAGGGGACGTAAATCTTTTACTGCGTTTTTTCTCATCCATGCTTGTGGATATGATTACCTCTATGCTGATGATTGTTGGGATAGTAGCTGTCTTTTACAGGAAGGCATTTTTTCTGGGAATAATCTTTACAATCCTGACGGCTTTTATTTTATGGATGTTTTTTCAAACACAGGGGAGGATTGCAGCTTTATGGAAAAAAGTGCGGGAAAAAGAAACGGATGTTATGGATGAACTTTCACAGGACATTGCGGCGGCTAAAGATATTTCAGGGGTTGGAAAGAAGGATTATGTTACGGAAAGGGTGTTGGGATGTTTTCAGAAACTGGAGCAGAAATCTAAATCTGCAGCTTTCTGGGGGAATGTTCCTTCAACCATCTTTTTTTCTATGCTCAATATTGGAGAGGGAGCTGTGCTTGTGGCAGGGATCATGCTTCTAAGAGCAGGAAAAATAACGCTGGGAGAAGTATATCTTATTTTGGGATATACAGGACTGCTAAATACGCCACTTTTTTCCCTGAAATATGAGCTTTCACAAATTCCGAAGACGCTGGCGGCGCTCGGCAGGATTGAGGAGTGGTTACGTGATGAGGGAGAGGAGAGCGGAGGAAAGGAAACAGGGTTTAAAAATAAAAGTGTGGTATTTCGGCAGGTTTCATTTGGTTATGATGAATCTGAGAGGATACTGGATCATGTAAATTTAGAGATTGATTCAGGTGCTCATGTTATGTTAGAGGGAAGAACAGGAAGCGGAAAAAGCACGATCCTGCACCTGACGGCAGGATTTTATGCCCCAAAGCAGGGGGAAATACTGATTGGAGGCAAGCCAGTGTCTTTTTATCAGAAAGAAGCATATCATCGTTTTCTTTATTATATTGTGCAGGAGAACCCTATTTTTGCGGATACGATCAGAAATAACATTACAAGGTATCGGGAGGAATTTTCTGACGCCGATATTTGGAAGGCGCTGGAAGCGGTGCAGCTGAAAAAATGGGCAGAGGAAAAAGAAAATGGACTGGAGGAAGTATTGCTGCCGGGGAATGTTACAAAAGATCAGGCACAGCTTTTGGCGTGGGCGGGAGCCGTCTTATGGAATCCGGGAATTTTACTGGCAGATGAATTTGACGCCATTATTCATGAGGATACGGTTAGGATTATTGATGATGTGATACAAAATAGACTGATGGAGTGTACGATCATTATGGTAACGCATCAGGGGAGAAGCAGGATAAAAACAGACAGCCGTTATTTGATGGAAAACGGCAGGACAGAGCGGATAGCATGAGGAATGAAATGAAGAAAAATAGAGGTATCGTTTATCAAAAGGCTTTAGGCGGAGAGAAACTATTTTATTTCAGTATGCTGTTGATTGAAACGGCTATTTATACATTCAGTTTTTTATTTAGCGGTTTGGTGAAAAAAGATATTTTTAATTTGCTTGAGGGAAAAGAAGGGACGCTTGGAATTCGCTCATTGACAATTCTGATTGCTTTAAATGTGTCGGTTCCTCTTTTGATAAATTGTGTAAAACAGATTAATGCAGGTCTGATTGCGGTAATCGAGACGAGGCTGAGGCGAAATGTGAAAATATTTCTGCTGAAAGGAATTCTTAACAGAAAAATGGGCGTCAGCCAGATAAGGAGCAGAGGGGAGCTGATAAGCCTATTTCGGAATGAGAGCGAAGATTGTGTACTGTATCTGCTGGCATACTATTCCCAGATTCCCAAAATTGTTTTGAGTATTGCAATTTTGATTGTGATATTCTGGGTAAATCCGATATTTGCAGGAATCAGCCTAATGCCTGCGGCAGGGATGATTTTTTTAACAAAATATCTTGAAGGTCATATTGTCAGAAACCGAAGGATGGCGCGTGAGGCAGCGGGCACTGTGACAGAGTTTGTGGAGAATATTTTTGGAAATATTGAGCTTTTCAAATTGATGTCAGACGAAGAGCAGCTTGGAACGGTGTTTAGGAAAAAATGCGGGATGCGGGCTGAATGTGAGATCAGGGACAGGGTTTTTGATAAATGTATGAGTGTAATTTCAGAAAACTCAGCGGGGCTGGTTATGGGAGTCATTTTGCTTTTATCAATTCCGTTGTATCAGAATGGTCTGGTTTCCGTTGGAGAATTTGTTATGTTTGAATATTATTATTTTTTTCTGGAATCCCTTCCGGATGCTGTAGGAACGCTTATTAGACGACATCAGCAGGCTGAGACTTCGGCAAAAAGAATGGTTTTAGAAGAGGAAAGGACATATTGGGGAAGTGTTTTTTATCAGGAAGATGAAGTGTCGGCAGAAGTGGAATTTGAAAACCGGAATTATCAGATCAAAGGGCGGCGCGGGGAAATTATTTTGCTAAAGGGCGGTACTGAAAATGAAAGAAGCATGATTCTGCAGCGTTTCTTTCAGATATGCAGTAACGGAATTGCCTTAAAATGCGCTTACGTTCCGCAGCAGCCGGTTTTGTTCCATGATTCCATACAGGAAAATATCTGTTTTGGGGAACAATGGAGTGAAGAGAAAATGAAAAAAATACTGGAGCAGACAGATTTGGAGGAGGATATAAAGCAGTTTGCAGAGGGAATTTATAAAAGTGCAGGAAAGCAGGGCAGCGCGGTGTCCGGTGGACAGAGAAAGCGGATTGGAATTGCCCGGGCGCTGTACCTCGATGCAGAAGTTTTGTTTATCGACGGTTTGGCAGAATCTGTGGATCAAAAAACAGAACAAATTTTGATTTCCAATATATTGGAGCTGACGGACAAAATAATTGTAGTGGCATCGGAATCGAAAGCGCTGCAGGAGAGGGCGGTAAGGATCGTTGCGGTATGAGGCAGGGAAGCACTTAAAAATTAGATTTTGCCGATCCGGATATTGCTGCTTGTATGAAAGCTATGATAAAATAAAGACGGAGGTATTGTAAAGAAGCGGCACAAAAGACAGGAGGGTAAATGGATCAGATCGGGGATCTGGAGAGACGGAAGAAGATTATTTCCAAGCTGAGGATGATAGATGATATTTTCTTCCAGAAAATGTTTGAGGACAGGGCAGCCTGTGAAGAAATCCTGCGGGTTTGCATGGAAGACCCGGCATTGAAGGTATTGGAGGTTGTCCCGCAGAGGGAGCTGAAAAATCTGCAGGGACGGTCGGTAAAGCTGGACGCATACTGCAGGCTTGGAGACGGAAGGCTTGTGGATGTCGAGGTACAGCGCGCCGATAACGACGATCATTTCCGGAGGGTAAGATACAACGGGGCGTGTCTTACGGTAAACGTCACGGAGCGGGGAAAAAAATTCCGGGAAGTCCCGGATGTGTGCGTGATCTATATCACGGAATTTGATGTATTTAATGGAGGACATACCATGTATCATGTCAATAAGGTCGTGCAGGAAACCGGAGAGATGATACAGGACGGACAGCAGGAAATCTATTTAAACGTCAAGGTAGACGACGGAACGATACAGGCGGCGCTGATGAAAAATTTTATGCGGGAAGAGGTTGCAGATGAACGCTTCCCGGAGGTAAGCAGACGGTTTTATGCACTAAAGCATGACAAGGAGGAGGTGACTCATATGTGCAAAGAACTGCAGGAATATTATGCGGAAGGGCAGCAGGAGGGACGGCAGGAAGGTAGGATGGAAGAAAAAAAGGAGAACGCCCTTGAGCTGTACCGGATGGGGATGCCGATTGAGCAGATCGCAAAGGTCGTAAAAATGTCGGCAAAGGTTGTGAGTCAGTGGTTGAAGCCTCAGGCGATACGATAGGGGAAGAAAGAGAGGGAATTATGGGGAGGATTACAAAAAAATTGACAGCTGCCGTTATGGCAGCTGCGCTGCTTTTTTCAGGCTGCGGAAAAGAGGCTCAGGCTTTTCAGAAGGTGGAAGATATGATGCTGTTTGGGAGCAGTCCAAAGGAAGCAGGGGAGCTGTTGGGAGCAGATTTTTCGGAAGCGGAGCTCGTGCCGTCGGAGGATTCTGAAAATTTGGAGGTCTATAAGCTTCCCGGTACGTGGCAGATCGGGGAATGGGAGGCGCAGGCTTCGATGCATTTCCTGACAGATCAGACTCCCAAGGGCATTCCCTTGGGGCTTGAAATGATTTCTCTGGAATTTGAAAAGGAAGCCGATCTGCAGAAGCTGTGGGAATACATTGCCTCCGGATGGAAGCTGGAAGGCTCTCCGGACTGGGACAAGGATGAAAAGGGAAATGTTCAGGAATTTTCATGGATGTCAGAAGCTTTGGATGCAGAGGAAGCAGCGCTGCTTGAAAAAATATCAGAGGAGACTTTCGGACATCCGATGTATGCCATGCCATATCTTTACATGGAAGGGCGTATCCGCAAAGACGGCTCAGTTTTCCTGTATGTGTTCAGCGCAAGCGGGGCATTGAAGCATCATGAAAAAGATTATACGGTCGGGTAAAAAAGAAGAGCAAGACAGAATAAAGACTGCATTTCCGTAAAAATCAGATTGAAATTTCGTACAACATACAGTAAAATATTCTTGTAAAAGAATATCCCCTATCCGTTGATGGGAGAGGACAAAGGAGGGACTGTTTTATGAAGAAGCGAGTGTTTTTCCCTGTTTTACTGATGGTTCTGGCATTTGCGCTTGCAGCCTGCGGAACGAAAGAGGAAGAATTATTTCCGCTGGAAGAGCTGCGGAATGAAGACGGAGGCTTCCAGTATAAGGATATTCCGTTTGGAAGCTCCAGCGAAGAGGTTCTTTCACAGATCCCTGCAGAGTTTGAAAAAATGGAGGCGGAAGATTCTTTGGCAGTGAGCTATTATACGAAAGAAACATTAGAGTTTTATGGAAGCAGCGCAAGCCTTTGGGTAAACTTTGATGATGATAAGCTGGAATCCGTGAGCGTCCAGATTGACTTAAAGGATAATGAGGAAGCGTTTCAGAAAATACTGGACGAGCTGACCGGGCTTTACGGAGAAGCGGATGAGGTCAGAAGCGGGGAAAATGACATGTTTACATCTGAGATTTACCTGTGGGGAAAGGACACAGACAGCAGCCGCTTACAAGCGGATCTGATCCAGACCGGATCGGGCATTGGCGCGAACGTCGCAGTTTTTGCACTGGAATAGGATTTAGGGGGGCTCGCATCACTCCGGTGCGGGCTCTTTTTCTGAACCGCGAATTGAAAAACCTGTCCGGATATGCTAGAATTGAAAAGAAGTAAGATCTGAAACAGACAGAGGCGATAAACGCCCGTAAATACAGGAGGTTTTGAAGGATGGAACAGTACAAGCAGGAGTTTATTGAATTTATGGTGGACAGCGATGTCCTGAAATTCGGCGATTTTACATTAAAGAGCGGACGCAAATCCCCGTTTTTCATGAATGCGGGCGCTTATGTGACCGGAACGCAGCTGCGCCGTCTGGGCGAATATTATGCGAAAGCGATCCACGATAACTACGGTCTGGATTTTGACGTGCTGTTCGGACCTGCGTACAAGGGAATCCCGCTGACCGTTGCGACGACGATGGCGATCAGCGAGCTTTACGGCAAGGACATCCGTTACTGCTCTAACCGCAAGGAGGTAAAGGATCACGGAGATACGGGCATCCTTCTGGGCAGCAAGTTAAAGGACGGCGACCGCGTGGTGATCATCGAGGATGTAACGACCTCCGGCAAGTCCATCGAAGAGACATTCCCGATCTTAAAGGCACAGGCAGATGTGGAGATCGTCGGTCTGATGGTTTCCTTAAACCGTATGGAGAAGGGGCTGTCCTCCGACAAGAGCGCGCTGTGTGAGATCAAGGAGAAATACGGCTTCGATGCAAACGCGATCGTGAGCATGGCGGAAGTAACGGAATATCTGTATAACCGCCCTTACAAGGGGAAGGTTTATATTGACGATGCGTTAAAGAGCGCAATCGACGCTTATTATGAGCAGTACGGCGCAAAGGCGTGAGCCGGACGGGAGATTTTTAAATGGAAGAAAAAATCTATAAGCTGATGGGCGGAAGCGGCGCGCTAAATATTGCGGTCGGCGTTGTGACGGCGGTATGCGGCATTGCAAGCGGCGTGCTTTTGATCGTAAACGGCGCAAGGCTTCTTGCGCGCAGGCGGAAGCTGATCTTTTAAAAACAGGCGGGAAGGAAAGTGGCGTGCGCAGAAAATTTATTTTTACCGATAAAAAAGAATCAAAAAAGGGTATGTTTTCTGCCGCGTTGGGCGCGATGTCGTTTGTTTCCCTGATCCTGACCGTGTATTTTACATGGCAGAATCAGGGGACGGCATATGTCCGCTACGGCGTGGTGGCGCTTTTATGCCTGATTTTTTCGATTGCAGGGCTGGTAAGCGGTATTATGGCGAGAACGGAAGAGGATAAATTTTATCTGTTTGCGTGGATCGGCATTGTTTTGAATGCTTTGACGCTTGCCGGGATCGGATTTATTGTATATGCAGGAGTGTATGGACTATGACTGTGATGGAAGAGCGTTTTGAACTTGCTGCAGAGCGGGTAAAGCAGGTTTCGAGGGAACACGAAACGGCGGAACCGTTCCGCAGTTTTTTTGCAGAAACGGCAGATTATGTAGCTGTTATGATCGAGGAATACCGCTGGATCGCAGGGGGCGGGTTGCAAAGGGCAGATCTTCAGGAGCTGGAACGGCATAACGAGATCTGCCACATTGACCTTCTGGGGCGCAATTATGAGACGAGCTGGGCGAATCCGGCGTGGGCAGTAAAGCAGCTCGGAGAAAAATTCGGGCAGCTTCTCTGCGCGGTAAGCGCGGAGCTGCACAGCCTTACGGCTTTTGTATACGAACAGGATCTGGAGGCACTGACGATCCGGATCGAGCTGTTTCTGGAAATTTACTGCGCCTTTGTGGATGCAGCGCAGGAAAAGGCAGAGCCGGATTATGAGCAGATCCGTGAGATCTTTTACTGGTTTGCCAGCGACTATGCGGAGCTGACGGCAGAACATGCGGTGGCAGGCAGCGTGGACTGGGAAAAGGATTTTGCAAAAAAAATTGTAATGGAAAGCGACATTTCCGACATCCGGTATCTGTTTTATTACGGCGAGTATATCGCGGACGACCAGTGGAAGCTGGCGGAATATCTGAATGGGCTTCCGGAGGAAAAGATTCAGAAGATTGCGGATACTTATACCGAGGGTTATAAAAAAGGTTTTGAACTTGCAAAAAAGAATATTAAATGCAAGAAATCCGTCAATATCCGTTATCCGCTGGGCTTTGAGCGGGTAGTGCGCGCGGCGGTTGAAAATTTTGCCAAAATGGGGCTGGAGCCGGTTATTTTCCGCGCGCCCGCGAGTTTTTTAGAGGGACGGAGGGTGTATAAATCCGGATATTTCGGCGCGCCGGTAAACCGTCAGTTCGATTATGACCATGAAAATGACAAGGCGCTGTATTTTGACAAAAAATATGTGACGCGGATGCTGGAATGCCGGAAGGCAGCGTGGGAAGAATACAAGGACAAGGCGGCGCTGCACGCGGGCCCGGCGGTGATCGAATCGTTTGGGGAGCAGCCCTTTGAGCCGGAGAACAAGGCAGAGAGGCTGGAGCTTTCCAAAGAGCAGCAGAAGCTTTCTGTGGAATACCAGAGCCAGGCGGGGGCGATGACGAACGAATACATCGACCCGGAGGAGAGAAGCTTTACGATCATCGCGTTTCCCGTGCCTCAGATCGGAGAGGATTTTGAAGCGATTTTTGATAAGATCCTTGAGATCAACACGCTGGATTACAAGACCTATGAGACGATCCAGCAGCGCATCATCGACGCGCTGGATGAGGCGGAGTGGGTGCGGATCAAAGGCAGGAACGGAAACCGCACGGATATGAAGGTAATGCTCCATCCGCTGTCGGATCCTGCAAAGGAGACGAATTTTGAAAACTGCGTGGCGGACGTGAACATCCCGGTCGGGGAAGTTTTCACATCGCCGCAGCTGGCAGGCACAGAGGGCGTGCTGCATGTGACGCAGGTTTATTTAAACGGGATGCAGTACAACGATTTGGAGCTGCATTTTGAGGAAGGGCGCATCAGCAGCTATGACTGCAGGAACTTCCCGACCGAAGAGGAAAACAGGAAGCTTTTGCAGGACAACGTGCTGTTCCACCACGATACGCTGCCGCTGGGCGAATTTGCGATTGGCACGAACACGACCGCCTATATGGCGGCGCGCCGTTTTGACATTAACGACAAGCTGCCGATCCTGATCGCGGAAAAAACCGGGCCGCACTTTGCGGTGGGCGACACTTGCTACAGCCACGAGGAGGACCGGATGACGTACAATCCGGACGGCAAGGCGATCATTGCGCGGGAAAACGAGGTTTCCGCCCTGCGCCATACGGATCTGTCCAAAGCGTATTTAAACTGCCATACGGACATTACGATCCCTTACGACGAGCTGGGCGAGGTCAGCGCAGTGCACGCGGACGGAAGCGTGACCGAGATCATCAGGGACGGGTTTTTCGTGCTGAAAGGGACGGAAGAGCTGAATGTGCCTCTGTATGGGGGCTGAAAAAACATCATAGCCGGAATAAGCGGCTGCCGCCGGAGGGGATGACCTTTCGGCGGCAGTTTTTTCTTCGCTGGGAAAGTGTCTTTCCTGCCGAAGAGTCAAAATACGATGATGCGCACGCTTTATCCTCGTAAAAACTCATAGAATATTAAGAAAATCTTGCGGAGCGTCCGGATGTCAGGCTGCGTCTTTCATGGTATAATGAGGATGAAATCAGTGATCGGAGCAAAAAAGAAAGGGAGGGCAGGACGATGGCGGGAAGCATAAAAAAGATACTGGCAGTATTGCTGGCGGCAGCGCTGCTTGCAGGCTGCGGGGAAGGCGCGGGAATTTCGGAGACGGAATCCCGGACGGCAGGAACGCAGGATTCCGGCAGGAAAGAACAGGAAGGGATACAGAAAGAGCAGGAGGAGGCACAGAAAGAGTCACAGGAGACGCAGGACGCCGGAAAGGAGCCGGGAGACGCAGGCGGCGCAGACTGGCTCTATGCGGGGACGCGCCCGGTGTTTTGGGAGCAGAAGGGGGAGGCGGCAGCGCATGTGACGCCGTCGGTCGGGCGCTGGATGATTGCGCCGGATCTTGGAAATGTGGAAAACACATGGCAGTTTTACATAACGCCCGGAATGCAGGAGAAGCTTGTGCAGAACGGGTTTGTGGTAGCAGACAGCGCGGGAAGCGAATTTTTTGATATTTATGAGACGAACCGTTATGCTATGATCCCGAATTTTATAACGGTGGATTCGCTTATGCACACCTATCATCTGTTTTTTGCCGAGATTTTGAAAAATACGGAGAAGGAATATCTGGCAGAGAAGCTAAAGGAGCTGAGCGTCCGGATGCTGCAAAACAGCAGGGCGCAGTATGAGGCGCTTGCCGGAAGCGAATGGGAGGAAGCGGCAAAGCGCAATACGGTATTTTTTACGGTCGGGGCAAAGCTTTTGGACGACAGCATTTTGGAAGATGGGACGACGGATGCAGCAGTGTCGGAGGAGCTTTCCAAAATCGGGAGGGCAGAGGGTATCGAGGTATCGGCGGTCACAGGCAAAGAGGAGGATTACAGCCAGTATAAGCCGCGCAGCTATTATGCGGGCGATGAAACGCTGGAACGGTATTTCAAGGCGATGATGTGGTATGGCAGGATCCATTTTGAGCAGCGGGAAGAGGAGCTGGACAGGAGCGCACTGCTGATCACAAAGGCGCTGGCAGATGATCCGGATGCGCTGCGGCTCTGGAAGCGGATTTATGCGGTAACGTCGTTTTTTGCAGGGACGAGCGACGATGCAGGCGTATGCGAATACGCGCCGGTGATGGAAGCGGTCTACGGCAGGTCGTTTACGGTCGGGGAGCTTGCAGGAAACGGGCAGTCGTTTGCCGCGTTCCATGAACGGACGGCTTCCCTTCGGGCGCCTGCGGTCAATTCCGTGCCGGTTCAGGACGGGGAAGAAAATGTGATCCCGGGCTTCCGGTTTCTGGGACAGCGCTTTACGGTGGATGCGGCGGTCATGCAGAAGCTGATCTACAGCAGCGTGGGGGAAAACGGCGCAGGGCAGAAGCGGATGCTTCCCGATGTGCTGGACGTTCCGGCCGCGCTTGGCAGCGACAAGGCGCTGGAGCTTTTGGAGGATGCGGGAGCGGCGGAATTTGAAGGATATTCGGAAAATATGGAAAGCCTGAGAGACATTTTTGGAGAAGAAAAGGATGCGTTATGGACGCAAAGCCTGTATGCGGGATGGCTGAATACGCTCCGCCCGCTGCTTTTGCCAAAAGGAGAAGGCTATCCGGTCTTTATGCAGAATGAGGAATGGGTCAAAAAAGATCTGGAATGCTTTGCGGGAAGTTATACAGAGCTAAAGCATGATACCGTCCTTTATTCCAAGCAGTCGATGGCGGAAATGGGAGGCGGCTGGGACGAAGAGCCGGACGACAGGGGGTATGTGCAGCCGGAGCCGGTTGTTTACGAAAGGTTTGCCGCGCTGGCAGAGCAGACGCTGGAGGGCTTGTCGCGGTTTGGAATGCTTTCCCCGTCTGCACAGAGCGATTTGGAACAGCTGAAAACGATGGCGGATACGCTGATGGTCATTTCAAATAAAGAATTGGCGGAGGAAGCGCTGACGGACGAGGAATATGAATTTATCCGAAGCTACGGCGGTTATCTGGAGCATTTCTGGTACGGGATCGCAAGCAAGGAGGCGGGGGTAGACGAGGGAACCTATATCGAGAGCGCGGAGTATCCGGCGGCTGTCGTGGTCGATCTTGCGACCGATCCAAACGGTACGGTGCTGGAGGCAGCGACCGGGCAGCCTTCCATGATCTATGTGGTGGTAAAGGTGGACGGGAAGCTGAAGCTGGCAAGGGGAAGCGTGTATTCCTTTTATCAGTTCCCGTGGGCGCTGGATGACCGGCTGACAGACACAAAATGGCGGCAGATGATGGGCTTTGAGCTGGGAGAGGACGGCAGCTACCGGACGGACAGCGGCATCAGCCAGCCCGGCTGGACGCAGAGCTATCGCAGTGATTTTGCGTATGAATAAGGAGAAAAGGGTTCCGGAAAAGAGAAAACGGGCGGTATGGCTGCTGACTTTTGCGGCGGCAGCCGGAATTGTCCTCCTTGGATTTTTGCTGTGGAAAAACGGCGCGTTTTTGCCGCGATGGGTTTCGTGGGAGAACCGTATGGTGCAGGAGGCGGAGGGAGGATACCGGGTCGAGGCAAAAAGCCGTCGGGCATATGTTTTTTATGGAGGAAAAGAAATCTGGCGCTCGCCGCGGGAGTATAAAGTTCAGGATGTGATGTCCTGTGATATGGATTCTGACGGGCAGGAGGAGCTGGTGATTTTATGCTGGAAGATCGGGCGGTTCGGGAAGCATAAGCCTTTCTGGATCAAAGAGGACGAAAAAAAGTGGTCGCAGCATCTTTTTGTATATGAGTATGTAGGAGAGGATATAAGACCCAAATGGATGTCGTCTTACATGGGAGTGGATGCGGCGGCAATGTCGGCGTTTGAAAGCGCCGGCGGGCGGACGGGCATTCTTCTGACTGACCCGGCAGGAGAGACAAGCCTGTGGGTCTGGGATTCGTGGGGCTTTTCCCGGCAGGAAACGGAGGTGTCCTTTGCGGTATTCGGGGATCTGATCGCGCATGAGCCGATCTGGCGTTACGGGCTTTCGGAGGGCTTTGGGTTTCTGTTTGAAAATTTTACGGAAGTGCTGGAAAAAACAGATGTGGCGGTAATCAATCAGGAGACGCCGCTGACGGATGATCCGGGACAATACAGCGATTATCCGAGATTTGGAACGCCCGGTCAGGTGGGGGAGGCAATCGCAGCGGCGGGCTTTGATGCAGTGACCTGCGCGACAAACCATATGCTTGACCTGGGAGCGGAAGGAGCGCTTTTTACACGGGATTTTTTTGAGGAAAAGGGCGTGCGCTGTCTGGGGATAGGAGAAGAAAAGCCCTATGCGCTGCTTGTTAAAAACGGGATCCGGTTTGCGCTGTTTAATGCTTCCTATGGGACAAACGGGATGCCTGCGCCGGAGGATATGCCGGGGCTGATCCATCTTTTAGAGGATGAGGGGAAGATCCGTGCAGATCTGGAAAAGGCGCGCAAAGAAGCGGATTTTGTGATCGTATTTGCCCACTGGGGCACGGAAAATGCAGCAGAGCCGGATGCCTTTCAGAAAAAATGGGTGGAGATATTTTTGGAGGAGCAGGTGGACGTGGTCGTTGGAACCCATCCCCATACGCTGCAGCCGTACGAGCTTTTGACAGATGGAAGCGGACATGAAACGCTTGTTTTTTATTCCATCGGGAATTTTTTGAGCGCCCAGCCGGAAAAAAGCTGTGAAAAAGGCGGGATGGCATCCTTTACTGTGTCCGTCACAGAGGAGGGATGCAAGATTACGGATTACAGCCTGACGCCGCTTAGGATTGAATGGGAAGCGGGCGGGAAGGTTGTGACAAGGATGGGGGAAGGAGGGCAGGATGAAGAAAAATAGGGGATATGGGATTTTAAGCGCGCTGCTCCTTATCTTTTTGCTTATCGGCTGCGGAGAGCAAAAAGCAGATACGTTAGCGTCATCCGTGGGCGGGCAGGAGACGATCGCAGTCACAACAGAGGAGAGAGCCAGCGAGGAATCGGAATGGACACAGGAAAAAATAAAAAGTGTATTTTTCAAAAATTATTCTATGAGTAAAGGAATGGAATTTGTGGATTGCGAAGTGATTTCTGATGGCGCATCAGAGCGGGTAGGAGCAATTTTACTGCAAGAAACGGATACGGGAATGGCAGAAGTGGCATTTATGGATGCAGAAGGATATTTTCAAAAAATAGGGCTCGCTGCAAAAGCGGCAGAAGAACCGGAATTTACATATGTTGGAAACGGCATTGTGTCGGTTCAGTTATTGACGGATGAGGGAGAGCCTTATACTTGTGAAATTACTTTCACACAAAAAGATAATGAAATAAAATATGTTAGAAAAGACAGTAGATAGTAAGAGGAAGAAAAACTATGAAAAAGTATATTTTATCAGTCGTATGTTGTATTGCCGTTTTGGCATTATGCGCATGCGGAAAAAAGGCGGAACCGATTGTATTGCCTGATGCAGAGGACGTTTTTTCTGTTGATATAAAGATTGGGGAAGATACGGTAAGCTATTCAGACGAAGCGTGGATAGGCAGATTGATCGAGGATTTTTCCGGGGCTGAACCAACCGGAGAGGAAAGTGTACAGGATGCTCCGGCGGTTGAAAATTATATCAAAATGGATTTTCAGTTTGGAGAGGGGACAAGTACCTTATTCGCCTATGAAAAGAACGGAAAATATTATATAGAACAGCCGTATCAGGGAATTTATCGGATAAAGGAAGAAACGTATCGGCAGCTTCAGGAGGAAAAGTAGCATAAAATATGTGTAATGTTAAGATCCTTTGCGCAGATTCCGGCAGTCTTTGGTAGCGCTGCAAATGCCGTTTCAGGGATACTGCAGGGGAAAGGAGAATACAGCTATGGAGCTTGGAAAAAATATTTATGCCTTCCGAAAGGAACAGGGATTATCACAGGAAAAACTGGCGGAAAGAGTCGGCGTTACAAGACAGACAATATCAAACTGGGAGTTGGGGGGTTCACTTAGATAAAGATACCACACCATTCCCACGCTGACTTTTGCTCAACCGATACAGCCGGAGGGCTGGATAACAAGAAAAGGCGGTATGCGCCCCGTGGAGGGGTAGCGTACCGCCTTTTCTTGTGGGGGTTTCCAAAGGGGGCAACGCCCCCATTTGGCACACAACTTTGCGAAGCAAAGTGTAGTGTGTTATACGCTCTGTCGGCGTTGCCGTGAAAATGCCGTTGCCGCCGGGGAGGGCAAGGGCATTTGAAGCGGCAGGAAAACAGGGCTGTGCTTGTGTGGCGTGGAGCCGCAAGCGCAGGTCTGTTTTCATCAGCAGACAGGGCGTATATGAAAGCCCCCGTCCCTCGTCCTACGCTCCGACTTGTGGACAAAATGTCCCGAAGTTGTGGCCACACTCCCGGAAAATCAGCAAGACAACGGGCAACCGTCAAGGCTGAAATGAACGGATTTACACCCGGCCTTGACCGCCACCCGCCGTCCCGCTGAATGGGTGGACAAGGCGGCCAATCCCGCAAAGTGCTTGGCCGCTCTCTTTCTGATTTTGGAGCGTTTTTCTCTAAAAATTGAAATGGGCGGGAAGCCATTTTAGGGCTTTCCCGCCTTGATTGCCTATCAGCAAAGACAGACGGGACTGTCAACGGCGGTGCATGAAATGCGCCGTTCATCTTGACCGTTGACTGGCTCGGATGTCTTTGCTATCCATTTGTGTTATTGCTCCCAGTTGTTTTCTTGAAGTAAAGAATATAATAATATTGAATAGCTGCTGAGTGTATTTTGGACACGTCCGCTATATTCATTTTCAATAAAATCCAAATCATCCATATCTGTATGCATTATCAATCCATTCTTTTCTGTTTCGACAGGAGAACCATTTTCCCAGTTGTTTGCTTCAAAATATATGTACGGAATTCCTATGTCATTAAACGGTGCGTGGTCGCTTCTTTTTTGACCTGTAGGATAGGGATAATCGTTATTTCCGTCTGGTGGTAATTGTATGTTCAAGCCAATTTCCTTAACAATTTCGTAGGCTTTAAATACTGCTTCGGTATTATCAACAGTGCCGTTATCATTCACCTTACCGCCATACAAATAAAGGTAATCCCCAGCGAGGACAGTATCAATGTTTATCATCAATATAATATTTTCTCTTTCCTTTTCGGAAAGTGATTCAACGTATGCCCTTGAGCCATACATTCCCGGTTCTTCTGAACCGAAAAATACATATTGAATAGTATAGTATGTTGGAGTGTTGACCATTCGCAGGGCATTTTCCAAAGCAACAGATACGCCGGAGCCATTGTCATCTACACCATGTGTTCCAGCACTATCATAATGTGCGCCAACAATAATCGTTTTTTCGCTTTCTCCTTTTTTGGTTATCAAAATATTTTGACTTGAATTACTTTTTTCACCTCCATCGAATACATTTTGTATGGCTTCATCCATCATAGGCGTGGAATCATCTATTTCAAAAGACTCTATAGCTATGTCGCTTTCCGCATATCCACCATTTAAGAGGACGGACAAAATAAATACAGCCATTTCCGTTTCTTTTTCAGTGCCAGCAACGCGCCCCGGATAGTTTGATTGAATATGTTTTAAAAAATTATATGCGGGTATTCCATAATCATTTTGTTCGGGGGTTATCGAAATTTCTTGGGAAAGTGTTAGGTCTTTGGCTTCTTCAATCAGCTCTGTTTTTTTACTACCACACCCATATAAACCCGTACATAAAAAAGCACATACTAAAAAGCATGAAAGTATCTTTTTCATAAAATCAATCTCCTTTTTTCTCATCACTATCTTTTGACATTTGCGTCATCATTTTCTTCGCCAGCTGCTGGAACAGGTCGGCAGTTTCTTCGTCCATCGGCGCAAGCTGTCCGATCTGTCCGGTTATCATTGCTGTTACATCGTCAATGGAAAGCGGGTTTTGCTTCTGCTCCGACAGTGCGTCCCGCATGGCTTGGAACATAGCGGCGGTCACAGCTTCCCCCGGCTGTTCTCCGTTATCAATGTCTTTCTTAATATCCCGCAGGATAGCAAGGAACACATTTTTGATTTTCTCAATCTCTGCTTCATGTTCCCCCATCTTCTGGGCGTTCAAAAATTGTAAATCCTGCTTTGCTTCCGCCCGGTGTTCCGGGTGTTCTTTCATCAAGTCGGACAGGGAAGCCGTTGCCATCTCGATAAGCTGGTTACGTGCCATTATCCCCTTTGCCGCCGTGTCCTGAAAATAAATCCGTATCAAATCTATCAGCTTGGGAAAATTCCTGTGTTCCAGTAAGCGATTGAGTATTTGCACATCAACAGCACCCGTCACAAGCCCCCTCACGGCTCCCTCTGACAAACCTAATTCAGAAATATCGTAACTTTTACGGACGCTCACGGTGGACAAGCCCAGTATATAGTCTGTCGATACCTTAAATTCCTTTGCCACTCCTATGAGAATATCACTGCTGACCGTTCTCGTCTCGCCGCTGACAATGCGGCTCAACTGGGAAGCGGAAACGCCTATCTTCTCTGCAAGTTCCTTTTGTGTGATATGGTTCCCGTTGCATAAATCGGAAATCCGCTGTCCGGGTGTTCCGGGTAAAGCCATAGATACGCACCTCCTCCACACACTTCCATTATACAGAATGATTGCAAAAATGCAATTTCCAAAGTGTAAACTTCATCAAAATGCAATTCTCGCAAAATTCCGGGGATTGCATTTTTTTCGTGTAGACTTAGGGTAGTTCATCGATGGACAGCACCTTGGAAACAGAATGACCGTCCGAAAAGGGATACCCCGGCTGGGGAAGCACCGCAAGGAGCCGGACTTCGGGACAAAATGTCCCGAAGTTGCGGGGAGCGTGCCAACGCCGGAATACGCCGCAGGAATGGGGCAGGAAACCTTTTCGGGGAGAACGGCAACGGAAAGCAAAATGGAGGGAACGCATGAGAGATAACCCCTATAAAGACTTGCCGCCGCTGGAACGCAGGCCGGACGGTTCCCTTTACCGCATGACACCGGCGCAGAGGAAACAGGCGGCCAGCTTGATACGCTGGGAGTGCTGTTGCTGTGAGGACGGCAACTGCATTGCCCTTGACGATGGGGACACCTGCACCTGCCCGCAGACGGTTTCTTTCTCGGTCTGCTGTAAGTGGTTCCGCTGGGCGGTTTTGC
>ERZ894183.418-NODE-418-length-35504-cov-9.359079_pt1 | contig 35504 bp, 35 predicted proteins | sample MGYA00380279_ERZ894183 | MGnify/ENA primary metagenome ERZ894183 (study PRJEB32331, sample SAMN06328422) | human gut metagenome | biome: human gut microbiome; feature: stool | host: Homo sapiens | collected 2013-06-26 ... | reverse complement strand
TCATCCACTTATGAGCGAGCTCATGTGGATTTAGACCTTTTGACCCTGGCATCATGATATTCTTTGATAATCACAAAAGGTTCTGGACATTAAGTCTCAGAACCTTTCCTTCATGCTGTACACTTTTACCTGTCATATGCATTTACATATACAAATTCTTCGTTTTCTCTCTCCATCTGATATTCTTCATCAAGAATCGCATCTACAAAGTCCTGTCCACCAGGTTCGATTGCTGTCAGATGTACTTCTAATGCTTTTTCCACCTGCCGCACCGTCATATCATCCAGGAACACTTCTTCGCCTGTGCGTAACATGTTGGACGGAATCAGAAGTGTCTCACCAAGATCCACACCCTGTTCTTTATATTCCAACAGTTGTGTTACCAGATCCTGTCCCGTAATCAGACCGGATACAGTAATCGTCTCTCCAAAGAAATCATTGCGGATTGCATATACATGAACCACGAGACCCGGATATAGCTTCATCAGCTGCTCTGCAAACTGACAAATCGTCGGATACGTCAGCTTACCGGTAGCAATAGTCAGCGTACGTTCCATTGGCTTTCCTTCCAGATGCTTCACCGCCTCTTCAAACTCTTCGATAAAGAGACGCATCATGCCTACACCATTTTCCAGCTGAATGTACCCGTCATACCGCTCTTCTTCCGGAAAATCACGTTCTGCGGTAATATACCATTCATCACTGGCGTGAATAAAATGAAGTCCGTATTCTTCATAGAACTTCTTCTGATAACTCTCAATCAGGTCAATAACCGCTCCCGCCTCTTCTTTGGTATATAACTCCAATGGATATAACCCATCCCGGTATTTGGTAATACCTGCCGGAACGGCCGACACACTCCGCATAAATGGCAGATACTTCGACAGATCCTCAATACTTCTTCTCAGTTCTTCCCCATCGTTAACGCCCTTACAGCATACAATCTGACCATTCATCTCCACATGTCCCTCATACAGCTGATCCAGATATTTTAATTTATCACCTGCGAACCGATTGTGAAGCATCTTACAGCGAAGTTCCGGATTGGTACTCTGCACCGATATATTGATCGGCGCAAGTTGCATATGGATAATACGCTCTACATCTTTCTCCGACATATTGGTAAGCGTGATATAGTTCCCCTGCAGAAATGACAGTCTGGAATCGTCATCCTTAAAATACAGGGTCTCACGCATACCCGGGGGCATCTGATCGATAAAGCAGAAAATACATTTATTACTGCAGGATCTGTAATCGCTCATCAACCCATTGTCAAACTCAATTCCCAGATCATCATCGTAATCCTTATCAATCTCCAGCAGCCATTCTTCTCCATCTGCCTTGCGGATCAGCACTTCGATATAATCATCTTTTATATAGTAACGATAATCAAATACATCTCCGATTTCCTTCTTATTAATCCGAAGCAGCACATCGCCCGGTTCAATTCCCATCTCCTCGGCAATTGAACCCGGATAGACTTCTTTGATCAAATGTTCATTCTTCTTCAACTTATTCTCCTTGCTTAATCGCATTGATAATGCGGTTCACCAGTCCCACTCTGTGGAATGGTGTCATCAGATAAAATCCATCTGCAGCCCTACGCAGTGCTTCTGCAATATCCAGGCAAAGCGCTACTGCTGTATCCTCCGCCTCTTCACGGCTCATTTCCGGATCATATCGGTTCAGGATCTCATCATTTACATGAATGCCCGGCATCTCATTCTTCATAAATAGTGCATTTCTGTAGCTGACTAACGGCATCAGACCACAGATAATCTTCGCACCCGTCATCTCTTTCAGCTCGATCACTCTCTGTACATCTTCCTCTGAGAATATCGGCTGTGTCAGGAAATATGCACATCCTGCTTCCATCTTTTTACGCATTCTTCCGACAATTGCCCGGATATTATTACCTGCATAATTAAGCGCACCGCCATAATACACCGGCTGATCCGGGAATATCTCTTCATTCATGTGCTGCAGATATTCCATAAAACGGATAGAGTTTACATCAAATACACCGGTAATCTTGCCTCTGTTATCCGGTCCCACCGGATCTCCCGTGATCACAAGAAAATCGCGAATACCATTTGCATGTGCACCCAATATTTCTGAGCGAAGACCGATCAGGTTGCGGTCACGCATTGCCACATGCGGCATCACAGAAATGTCTGTCAGACGCTTTGCATAAACAGCCAAAAGTGCTGCATCTGCCCTGGATCTTGCCAATGGTGAATCCGATACCGTTATCATATCCACTCCATTTTCCTTTAATGCATAAACTCCCTTACTGAATTTATCCATCTGCGCATCAAACGGCGCATCCAGTTCAACTACAAACACCTTCTCGCCACGTTCTAACTTGCTGATAAAATCAGTCGGTGCTGCATTACTTACACTCTCTCCATCCGCATTTTCTTCTACAACCTCTTTTGACTGAGGTATCTGTCCGCCAAGTACTTTTTTCAATGCAGCAATATGTTCCGGTGTAGTACCACAACATCCACCTGCAATATTAATTCCCAGTGGAATCATACGTTCCATCTGCTTCGCATAATACTCCGGATCATCTCCATAATGCATTCTGCCACGGAGCTCCTGCTGATATCCGGCATTCGGAAGCACACTTAACATACATTCCTTTGGAAATGTCTGCTTCTCCAAAAGTTTCCGAAGATGTGCAGCACCTACGCCACAGTTAAATCCAAAGACATCGACCGTCTCCATCTGACACAATTTATCAATGATCTCTTTCATTCCAAATCCATACTGGGTATACCCGGATGGATTCAAAGAAAACTGAACGATCACGACGGACTCTTCACACTGACTCTTACAATATTCTGATAATGGCTGAACCCATTTTAATTCCAACATCGTCTCAAATACAAAAATGCGAATGCCTTCTGCCAGCATCGAATTTATAAGGAACTGATATTCCTTTATCGTATTCTCATCATCTTCTGTCACCGTCTGGCGGATTGGTCCGATCGATGCAGCAATTTCCACTTCACGACCGGATTCTGATACCGCCTGTCTCGCACAGGCAATCGCTGCATGAATCGCTCTCTTGCATTCCTCCTGCTTCGGAAACATCAGATGATTCACTGCAAAGGTATTCGTCCTGATCAGTTCTGCTCCTGCCTCAATGTATGCCTTATGTATTGCAGTAATCTCCTCTGGATGCACAAGATTCGCTTCCTCTGCCTCCATTTCTGTACCATACTGCTGATTATAATAAGTGCCCATTGCACCATCCATCAATAAAATGTGATCTTTTATCTTGTCCAACAATCTCATAATGCTCTCCTCTTCTGTCACACTATATGTTATAATAACATACTTTCTGACTGTTCACCAGATAATTAACAATGGATTTATTCCATCATCCGATACTAAACAAAAAGCTGTGCACCCTTTTTGTACACAGCTCTTTCTTAACAAATTTTTCTAGAACCCTATTTAAGAATCCTTTCCTTCTCCTGCAAAATATTCTTTTGTCATCTTCACTACCGTACCAGACAGCAGGAATACTGCAATCAAGTTCGGGATCGCCATCAGTCCGTTAAATGTCTCCGCGATACTCCACAAAAGGCCCAACTCAACAGTAGCACCAAGAATCGCTACCAACGAATATGCCACCATAAATGGCTTGATTACCTTTGCGTCAAACAAAAACTCAATACATCTTGCCCCATACAATCCCCATCCGAGAATTGTAGAAAATGCGAAACAGCACATTGCCACTGCAGTAAAAATAGATACCCAGTTACCATATGTTGCTGTGAATCCTGCAATCGTAAGCTCCGCTCCTGCTGCTTCACCATACGGAACAGACACACCGCTACACAGGATAACTAATGCTGTCAGTGTACAGATCACGATAGTGTCTGCAAACACTTCAAAGATACCGAAAAGTCCCTGCTTTACAGGCTTCCTGGTATCTGCACAGGCGTGTGCAATGGAACCTGTACCAAGACCTGCCTCATTAGAAAAGATACCTCTGGATACACCTTTCTTCATACTTAAGAAGAAACTTCCGATCACACCACCAGTTACTGCTGATGGATGGAACGCACCTTCAAAGATTGAAGCAAATACAGCCGGGATATTCTGAAAATGAAATACAACAACACCAAGTGCAAGCACAATATAAAGCACTGCCATAAATGGCACCAGACGCTCCGTAACCTGTCCAATCCTCTTCACCCCGCCAAGCAGGATCAAACCAACCAGAAACGTAATCGCAATACCAATAATCCAGTTCATTACAGGTACTGCATCTGTTGAAATCACATGATAATTCAAAAGTGCAGAATCAATTGCTGTCGTAATCGTATTCACCTGTGTGGCATTACCGGTTCCAAATACCGTCAGCACGCCAAATCCTGCAAACAGATACGCCAACCATCGCCAATTTTTCCCAAGTCCGTTCTTAATATAGTACATCGGGCCACCGACAAGGTCTCCCTCTGCATTGCGCTCTCTGAAATGTACTGCCAGCGTAACCTCAAAAAATTTGGTACACATACCGAGAATCGCTGATATCCACATCCAAAACACCGCTCCTGGTCCGCCGATAGCAATTGCTCCGGCTACACCTGCAATATTACCGGTACCGACCGTTGCTGCAAGTGCTGTACAAACTGCCTGAAACGGCGTCAGTGCTCCATCGGATGCCTCCTTTTTACGAAACATTCTTCCGATCGTTGTCTGAATCGCATATCCAAACTTACGAATCTGAAGAAATCTGGTACGTATACTCAAATACAGTCCCACACCAATGATACAAATCATTGCAGGAACTCCCCAGATAAAATCGTTAATCACACTGTTGACTGATTCAATTGTATGTAGCATCTTTTCAACCTCTTCCACTCTCATATAAACTATATGTTCATTTTTTTGTTATCATAATAGCATACGAAAGTAGAAAAGTAAATTTAGTCTTTTAATTAACCAGTCTGATACTTTCTTAACTTTTCATGGATAAAAGAAAAGGTCATACGCTATTGTTCACGCACAACCTTTTCTTCTCATTCATTTAATTCTTCATCCGTAAGTATTCGCTGCAGATGCATTGCCAGATATCCGATCTCTACTTTTGAGAACTGACAACGCATATCTTTTCCAAGCTTCTCACAGATCTGTGCTGCCATCTGAAACTCTTCCGGAAACTTCTGCCCCATATAATCATTCATATCCAGCTTCAGTACTTCGCCGCTCATCTGTCTCGCTACCATATAACGGACGTGATTCATCAAACGATTATACGACAGAGACATAACATTCAGCTTCTTATCCAATACATTTTCCACATAAGACACACAGTCTCTGACCGCCTGCGCAATCTGCATTGCCTGGGATAATTCTTCTTTTTCGATTGCCGTATGGACATGAAGCGCAATATATCCCACTTCATGCTCATCCATATCAATACCCATTCTTTTCTTTAAGATCGGCACTACGGTCAGTGCCACTTTATATTCCGAATAAAACAGCAGGCGGATATCCTCTGTCAGCGGATTACTGATCGTCTCACCGGACTGGATACGTTTTACCGCATATTCAATATGATCTGCCATGGGAAATAATACGCTTTGATCAATCTTCCCAAAGACTCTCTCAGCTTCCTGCAACACCAGGTCTGCCACTTCCAGATATTCCGGTGGAATACTTCTGGCAAGCTTACTGGCACTGCCACGCCTGGTCGTCTCCTTCAGCGAATACATCGATACTTCATCCGGAAGCTCTACACGTTCCGTAACCTTCTTTCCAAATCCGATTCCTTTCGCCATGATCAGATATTCCTGGTGATCTTCCTCTTGGATTCCGATGATGGTATTGTGATTCAATACCTTGCTGATTCTGTACATCCGCTCTGCCCTCATTCTCTCCGGAGCTTCCTGTCTACTCGTAAATATTTACTGCAAACAGCGGTTCTCCCTTTTCAATCTCTCCTTCTTTCAACAGAGAAATCTTCTGATTGTCCGTCAATTCCGTACACAATATCGGTGACATCACTGACGGTGCATGTTCCTTCAGATAATCCAGATCCAGGCGCATGATCGGGTCTCCTTTTTTCAGCTTCGCACCCTGCTCTGTTAATATCTCAAATCCTTTTCCTTCTAGTTTTACCGTATCAATACCCACGTGAATCAATACGCTAATACCGTTATCCATAGCATATCCTACTGCGTGCTTTGTGTCAAATATAAAAAGTACTTCTCCGTCTTCCGGGGCACACACAACCGGGTCTGTCGGAAGAACTGCTGCGCCATCTCCCATCATGCGTTCTGCAAATGCTTCGTCCGGCACTTCTGACAGATCTGCTGCCACACCTTTGATCGGGCTTCCTATTGTAATACTCTTTACAAGCTTTTTCTCATTTGTCTTCTCTTCTACAGCCTTTGTCTCTTCCGGAGTTACTTCATGAGTTGCCACATCGTCCTCATCATCATCATCACCACATCTCTCCAGATAATCTTCCAGATCAGACTTAATCAGTGTAACTTTCGGTCCGTAAATAACCTGAACACCTTCGCCCTTACGTACCACGCCGGATGCACCGCTGGCTTTCAGTGTCTCTTCATTTACCAGTGACGGATCATAAACTGTGCAGCGAAGTCTCGTGATACAACAATCTACATCAGAGATATTCTTCTTACCGCCAAGTCCTTTACAAATCATACGTGAGATAGTGTCATCTTTTTCGCCATTTTCAGAAGCACCTGCTCCACCATTCTTGCGGGCTTCCACATCACTTCTGCGATACAGTTTCACTTCTTCATCATCATTTCTTCCCGGTGTCTTCAGATCCATCTTGCGGATCATGAATCCAAACAGGAAATAATATACTACAAAATAAACTACACCTACGATTACGATCCAGATCCAGTTGGTCTTCGCATTACCCTGCAAAATACCAAACAGGAACATATCGATCAATCCGCCGGAGAATGTCATACCTACACCAACTTTAAAGATATGCATCAGCATATAAGCAGCTCCGGCCAGTACACAGTGTACACCATACAAAGCCGGTGCCACAAAGAGGAATGTAAATTCCAGAGGTTCTGTAATACCTGTCAGCATAGATGTAAGTGCTGCAGATAATAACAGACCACCAACTACCTTTTTATTTTCTGGTTTTGCTGCTTTATACATAGCAAGTGCTGCTCCCGGAAGACCAAAGATCATCAGTGGGAATTTACCGGACATGAATCTTGTCGCTGATACTGCAAATTTTGTTGTAGATGGATCTGCTAACTGAGCAAAGAAAATGTTCTGTGCTCCTTCAATAACCTTACCGCCGACTTCCATAGTTCCGCCAAGTCCTGTCTGCCAGAATGGGAGATAGAATACATGATGAAGTCCAAACGGAATCAGCAGACGCTCCATGAATCCATATACCCAAGTTCCCGCATAACCAGAATTAAGTACCAGATTACCAACTGCATAGATACCGCTCTGAATTACCGGCCATACAAAGAACATCACAATACCGACACCTGTATACACCAATGCAGAGATAATCGGCACGAATCTTGTACCACCAAAGAATGACAGTACCTGTGGAAGCTGGATCTTGTAATATTTGTTATGGAGAGCTGCTACTCCAAGTCCTACCAGAATACCACCGAATACGCCCATCTGCAGGGATGTTATACCACACACATCAGTCGTTGCACCGCTGAGCATCTTATCGGCACCACCATTCAGGTTGATCATTGCACTGATAGACGCATGCATAATGAAGAATGAGATTGCTGCTGCCAATGCCGCTACTTCTTTCTCTTTCTTCGCCATACCAATTGCCACACCCATTGCAAATATGATCGGTAAATTTGCGAATACAATATTACCTGCTTCTGACATTACCTCAAAAATTGCATGGAAGACCGTTCCAGGTCCCATCAGGCCAATCAGATGATAAGTCTCCAGCATGGTTTCATTCGTAAATGAACCGCCGAATCCTAACAGAAGTCCTGCCACCGGAAGGATAGCAATCGGGAGCATAAAACTGCGCCCTACTCGTTGCAACACGCCAAAAATTTTGTCTTTCATTTCTTTCTTCTCCTCACTTTCAGATGACTGAAATCTGTGAAGGCTGCCTGACTTCCTGCATCCTGCGGATAAGTCATCTTGCTTCTTACATGCAAGCATGACGAAGCAATTCGATTTATCCACAAGGGTTCTGAATAGTCACTTTTTGGTACAAAAAAAGGCACTAACCCTACACAAATTCCGTTAAAATTTATGTATAGTTAATGCCTCGCTTTCACAAGTTACATACTATCTATTTGTTAAATTACCATACATAGTCTGACTTGTCAACACTTTTATCTGTGAAACAGACCTTTTTTTACATACGCTTCACTTGATACGGATACCAGTTCATATCCGGTTGGCTCGATAACTTTGCGGATTTGATCTTCCGGAAGTTCCTCTTCGCTGATGATCACGGTCTCATTCTTTGAGTGAGAAGAATTCACTTTTTTCACTTTAAATGCATTGCGGATTGCTTCATTTACGTGAGATTCGCACATACCGCATGCCATACCGTTGATCTGTAATGTTGTTTTTACCATAATGTATTCCTCCTTACCGATAGCATCCCGATACTACTGGATCGAGGTCACTTTGTAATCCTGATCTTCTACTGTTTTCTTCAATACTTCATCCTGCACATCACTGTTCAGTGTTACCACTGCTGTGCCTGCTTCGTGGCTGACTTCTGCGCTGTCTACTTCTGCCAGTGCTTCCAATACCTTCTTCACTCTTGCCTCACAGTGTCCACACATCATACCTTCGATTTTCATTGTCTTTGTCATAGTAGTTCCTTCCTTTCCTGATTCCATTTCTGATTCTTCTTGAGAATCGGTATTCATTATTGTATCTTTTATTATTGCAGACTTGATCTTTTTATCCCTTGACGCATCATGCAGCCTGCAGAAGTTCAGCCGCAGTGCATTGGATACGACACAGAAGCTTGACAGACTCATTGCCGCCGCTCCAAACATCGGATTTAACGTCAGTCCAAAGTGTACCCATGCCCCCGCTGCCAACGGTATGCCGATAATATTATAAATAAATGCCCAGAACAGGTTCTCATGAATATTGCGGAGCGTTGCACGGCTCAGGCGGATTGCTGCCGCTACATCACGCAGCGAGCTCTTCATCAATACGACGTCTGCAGCATCGATTGCTACATCCGCTCCGGCACCGATTGCGATACCCATATCTGCTCTGGTAAGTGCCGGCGCATCATTGATACCGTCTCCAACCATAGCGGTCTTCCCCTGCTCCTTCAGCTTACGGATCACGCTTTCCTTACCATCCGGAAGAACCCCTGCGATTACTTCATCCACACCTGCCTCCGCACCAATGGCACGGGCAGTACGCTCATTGTCTCCGGTCAGCATGACTACATGGATTCCCATGTTCTTCAGCTGACGGATTGCTTCACGGCTGTCTTTCTTAATGGTATCCGCTACAGCAATCACACCGATCAGTTTATCATCTAATGTAAATAATAACGGTGTCTTACCTTCCTGCGCCAGACGATTGCAGATCTCCTGCATTGCCTCTGAAAGGCCGCTCTTCTCTTTGATAAAAGTCATGCTTCCGCCGACGATCCTCTGACCGTCAAGTACAGCTGACAGACCATTTCCCGGAAGTGCGGTAAAGTCCTGCACCTCCAATTTATCTACTGACCGCTCCTGACCGCGCTTAATCACTGCTTTTGCCAGTGGATGCTCACTCTTCTGTTCCAGTGCATACGCTACTGTCAGGAGTTCGGTCTCGGAGATACCCTCCACCGGTATCAGATCCGTCACTACCGGCTCACCTTCCGTAATCGTCCCGGTCTTATCCAGTGCAACAATCTGCATCTTACCTGTCTCTTCCAACGATACCGCTGTTTTAAAGAGAATACCGTTCTTTGCTCCCAGTCCATTGCCAACCATGATGGCCACCGGTGTAGCCAGTCCAAGCGCACATGGACAGCTGATTACCAGTACAGAAATACCTCTGGCCAGCGCATATGCAAATTCTCTTCCAAGTAATAGCCACACGACTGTTGTAATACATGCAATGGTAATAACTACCGGCACAAACACACCCGATACTTTATCCGCGATCTTGGCAATCGGTGCCTTGGTCGCAGCCGCATCACTGACCATACGGATGATCTGTGACAATGTGGTATCCTCACCGACACGGGATGCCTCACAGCGGATATAACCAGACTGGTTCATCGTTGCTGCTGATACCAGATCACCTTCTGTCTTATCCACCGGAATACTTTCTCCGGTCAACGCTGCCTCATTAACTGCACTTGCACCTTCTAGCACAATACCATCTACGGGTATATTTTCACCCGGACGAACCACGAAAATATCTCCTTTTTTCACCTGTTCGACCGGTACGGTTACTTCCTCACCATTCTGCACCAGTACTGCTGTCTTTGGTGCCAGCTTCATCAGACTCTTCAACGCATCTGTCGTCTTGCCCTTAGATCTTGCTTCCAGCAACTTACCCACTGTGATCAGTGTCAGGATCATAGCTGCTGATTCAAAATAGAACTCATCCATATACTTCATCACGCCCGCCATGTCTCCATGCACTTCTGCATCCGTCATCAGGAATAACGCAAACACGCTCCACACATAAGACGCCATTGATCCAAGTGCTACCAGTGTGTCCATGTTCGGCGATCTGTGCCACAGGCTTTTAAATCCATTAACAAAAAACTTCTGGTTAATAACCATAATGATTCCTGCAAGAATCATCTGCACAAGCCCCATCGCAACATGATTCCCTTCAAACCAGGACGGCAGCGGCCAGCCCCACATCATATGTCCCATAGAGAAATACATCAGCACTACGAGGAATCCGATCGATATGATCAGACGCCGTTTCAGTACCGGTGTCTCTCTGTCTTTTAATGCGTCTTCGTCCGCAGAAGCACTTCTGCTCTCAGCTCCTGCACCTTTCAGAGAAGCCCCGTAACCGGCTTCCGTTACCGCAGCAACAATACTGTCCGCGGATGCCGTGCCTTCTACTCCCATGGAATTAGTCAACAGACTCACGGAGCAGGATGTAACTCCCGGCACCTTCGAAACAGCCTTTTCCACACGCGTACTGCACGCCGCACAGCTCATACCCGTCACTGTATACTGTTCCATTTCTATCCTCCTGTCTTCTTTGTGTTACCTATTTCATCAGTTTTTGAATCGTGGCGATCAGTTCATCCACTACTTCATCCTTGCCGTCCCGGATATCCCGTACCACACAACTGTGAATATGTGCAGCCAGAAGTTCCCGGTTGAATCCGTTCATTGCAGCACTCACCGCCGATGACTGGATCAGGATGTCATTGCAATATGCATCATTCTCTATCATTGTCTGAAGTCCTCGTACCTGTCCTTCGATCCTCTTTAATCTGTTCAGAAGCTTTTTCTTCTGTTCTTCTGATCTGCTGGTGGTCTTGGCACAACAACATTTTTTTTCTTCCATATCAATATTCTCCCTCGTTTATCAGCTGATTATAAGTTGTCCAACATCATTTCATGAAAGCATTACATTTTCTCCAACCAAATATACCCCCTGTGGGTATATGCACATGATATACCTACAGGGGGTATCTGTCAATACATTTATTGACGATTTATTCTCTTTACCGATCACAGTCTTTCATGGTCTTGCCCTCACCGGTCAGACCTTCAAAGTCTTTTACAAATGCATCAACCGCTGCTGTGATTGCTACGTTATTAACAAATCCATCGATTACAGACGGTGCAACGGTTGCCGCTTCTATACCATATTCACACAGTTCCAACACCTGCTGTGAATTCTTAAAGCTTGCTGCCAGAATGCCACAGTCCAGTCCATGGATCTCAAAAATATCCTGAATCTCCTTTGCCACGCCAACACCGTTATATCCCATATTATCGATACGATTCACATAAGGTGCCGCGTAAGATGCTCCGCTTTTTGCTGCAAGATATGCCTGCATCGCTGTATAAATCGCAGTTCCTGTAGTACGGATGCCCTCTTTCTTAAGTGCCTTCATCGCTTTGAAACCTTCCGGAATACAAGGAATCTTCACATATGTGTTTTGTCCTAATTCCTTTACAATACGATGTGCATCTTCGATCATACCTTCTGCATCTTTCGCAATCACCTGCACATGAAGATCTGCTTCCTCGCCGATGAACTCACGAATCTCTTTTAATACGTCATATGGCTGTCTGCCTGATTTCGCCAAAATCGATGGGTTCGTTGTCACTCCATCAATCGGGTACAGATCATACAATCTGCGAATCTCATCAATATTTGCATCATCAATCAGTAATTTCATTTCACTCTTCCTCACTCTACCTTTTCAGTATCAACATGCTGCACAGTCAGTATAGCACAATTACGCTGTCAGTCGAAACCCTTTTCCAAAAGTTTCACTGCTCTTAGTGATCATGATAAATGCAGAATCGTCTGTCTGACGGATAAATCTCTGTAGGATCACTGCCTGACGGCGATCCAGCGCACATAAGATAACCTTTTTATTCTCATGAGAATAACCGCCCTCGGCATTGTAAAGAGTAGTACTTCTATTTAATACATTCTGAATAAAATCGCAGATTGGTTCCGGATCGGAACTGATGATCGTAAAATACTTGCACAGACGCATCTGATCCATCGTACGATCTACGAAGATTGATTTTGCCAGCAGTCCACATACTGAGAACAAACCTGTACGTACATCGAATGCGATAAATGAAAGTGCTACAATTGCAACATCAGAGATCAGCAGCGCGGTTCCGATATCAATTGTCGTATATTTCTTCAGTATCATCGCAACAATATCCGTACCTCCACCGGATGCATCTACGTAAAACAGCATTGCCGCTGCAACTGCCGGAAGAGCAATCGCATAGGCAAGTTCCAGCATCGGCTGATTGGTAAGCGGTGCGCTGATCGGCATCATCTTCTCCATCAGGCTCAGCACTACGGAGGACAATACAGTAGCATAAGCCGTCTTCAGTCCAAAGCTTTTGCCGAGCACCGCAAAACCAATTACCAGCAGTGCCAGATTAATCACCAGGTTAATCTGAGCTGCTGAGATTCCAAGAATCTCATTTAACACTACGGCAAGACCGGAAACTCCTCCAAACGAGAAATGATTTGGGAATTTAAATGCATAAATCCCCAAATCCATAATGATCACTGCCAGTGTTATTACTATATAATCTTTAAAAAGTTTGATTGCTTTATTACTCATAACCATTCCACCTCTCTGGAATCCATACTTTCTCTTTCCATATACTAGAGTAATACACATTCTTTCTATTGTGAAACAGTTTTATCCTAGTCCACGCTACAACATTTTTATTGTAGATGGATCATATTGCTTTCTGACCTCTTTTTTCATAATTTGAATCAGTTCATGCATTGCCTTCGTCACGTATTTTCCCTTGCGGTATACCACGGATACTTCCATATGTGTCCATGGATATTTCAGCCCAAAAAGCTGCAGTTCTCCAAGACTGTTATCCATAAGCAGCGTATGAAGAAGTGACGTCGGATAAAATGCTGCACCGATGCCCGCCGCACACATTTCACCTACCGTCTCAATATTCTCCGTCTCTACCACTGTATGCGGATTCATATTTTCCTCTTTGAAGATCTCGTCTGCAATATCTCTGGAAATGTTGCCTTCTTTATTTAACAAAAAGGACATATCTTTCAGGCAGCTAATCTTACCTGTCTGGATCAATGTATTCCGAATGTAATCTGCTTTCTCCTTTGGCAGCTTCTGGAACAGATCCTCAGAGATAGCAAGCACCACATCCTCTTCCGCCAGTTCCGTGAATACCATATCCTCAGCAACTTCTGTGCATGGTCCTACCGCCATATCAATTGTCTCGTCCCGCAGTGCCTCCCACAGTTCCCTGGTATTGCCCTCCAGAATATGTACCTCAATTAACGGATACTGCTCCATGAACTCCGGTAATACTTTCGGCAGGATCAGCCGGCCTCTGGTGTGCGAAATACCGATGGTCAGCTCGCCACGCTTTTCTTCCTTAACTTCGCTGATCTCCTGCAACATTGCCTGATAGCTGTCCTCCATCTGAATCGCATATTTATAGAAGATCTCTCCCGCTGCTGTAAGCTTCATCGGAGTCTTCCGGTCAATCAGAGAGATCCCTACATCCTTCTCCAGCGAAGCAATGTGATTACTCAATGCCTGCTGGCTGATAAATAACTTCTCTGCCGCCCTGGTAAAATTCAATTCTCTTGCCGCTGTAATAAAATACACCAGATTCAAATGATTGATCATAAGGACAGTTCTCCTTTTTTCTTCTTCGTCTCATAGTCTTTCAACGATGCGATCGCTTCCTTCGATAATGGGAATAACGCTATCATATTAAATATTGTCATAAGACCGATTCCCACATCGCCAAGATCCCATACAAAGGTATATGCTGCCTGACATCCGACGAATAGCATCACCAGTGCCAAAATCTTATACAATGTCTGAGACAGCCAATTATCGCCAAACAGATACGCCACATTGCTGCGCGCATAAAACAGAATTCCAATAAAGGTTGAAAAACTGAACAGCAACAGCATCACGGCAATAAATACAACACCGGCCTGTCCCATATGATATTCCATAGCAGACTGCAGCAGATCCATACCTGCCAGTCCGCTTACGGTCTCTTCCGGTGCCAGAAGCATCAGCATGGCTGAGCAGCTGCAGATCACCAGTGTATCAATAAACACGCCCAATGCCTGTAACAATCCTTCCTTTGTCGGATGATCGATATCTGCCGCTGCCGCTGCACAAGGTGCCGAACCGGATCCTGCTTCATTTGAAAACAGTCCACGTTTAACTCCATTCATGATCACAGCACCAAAGCTACCCGCCGCTACCTGACGAATGCCAAATGCCTCTGCAAAGATCCGTTCAAAGATTGCCGGAAGCTGTCCCACATTTTTCAAAATGATAAATACCGTTACAAAGAAATAGCATCCAGCCATAATCGGAACTACCACATCCAGTACCTTTACCGTCGCATTCTTCCGAAGTACGATCACCGCTGACACTATAGTCAATGCAACGGCTGTCCAAAGTGTCGGAATATGAAATGCATTCTTCAATGAAGTGGATACCGAATTACCGATCACCTGACTGATCCCACACCAGCAGAGCAATCCGGAAATGGCAAACAGTACGGCCAGTACAGATCGTTTCAGCTTCTTTCCCCGTACACGTTCTGCAAGTGAATGCAGAAAATACGCCGGACCTCCCCTATAACCGCCATAAAGCGGATCTTTTTCTTTGTATATCTGTGCCAACGTTGCCTCAATAAATGCGGTAGCCGAACCTACAATTGCGGTTACCCACATCCAGAATACGGCACCGGCACCTCCTGCTGACACAGCTGCTACAACACCTACCAGATTTCCCATGCCGACTCTGGTGGCTGTTGATACGATCAATGCCTGCAGTCCGGAGAGACCATCCGTTTTTTTCTCCGTAGATACAGTAATCTTGAGCATATCCGGGAAAAGACGAATCGGCAGAAACCTTGTCCTTATCATAAAGAATATTCCAGCCGGAACAAGAATCAATACCAGCAGAGACAGCGCCACTGAATTTCCTCCGGGAAGCGGAATCTTCAACAGATCTCCCCATAGGAAATTATATATCCAATACACTATTTTCATTATACAAACCTCTCTCTTTCACATACATATATCAATACTTTACACTATTAAAGCAATAATATCAACACCAATTATTGACAACCCCAGTACAGCACAGATATAATAAGATTTAGGCATTTTAATTGTACTTTTTTCTGAAAGGAATTTAATAATTATGAAACAAGTTATCTTAACGGGAGACCGTCCGACCGGGCGTCTCCATGTAGGACACTATGTAGGTTCACTGAAAGAACGTGTCAAGCTTCAGAACTCAGGAAAGTTCGATGAGATTTACATCATGATCGCCGACGCACAGGCTCTGACAGACAACGCTGAACATCCGGAGAAAGTTCGCCAGAATATTCTTCAGGTTGCATTGGATTATCTGGCATGCGGTATTGATCCTGAGAAGGCTACTATTTTCATTCAGTCCATGGTTCCGGAGCTTACAGAGCTTAGTTTTTATTATATGAACCTGGTGACTGTATCCCGTGTACAGCGTAACCCTACAGTAAAGGCTGAGATCCAGCAGCGTAACTTTGAAGCCAGCATTCCGGTTGGTTTCTTCTGCTATCCGATCAGTCAGGCAGCCGATATTACTGCATTCCGTGCAACTGCTGTTCCGGTTGGTGAAGACCAGATGCCAATGATCGAGCAGTGTAAGGAAATCGTTCACAAATTCAACAGCGTATACGGCGAGACTCTGACCGATCCTAAGATCGTACTTCCGGGCAATCAGGCATGTCTCCGTCTGCCGGGAATCGATGGCAAAGCCAAGATGAGCAAATCTCACGGCAACTGCATCTATCTGTCTGACGAAGCAGATGACATCCGTAAGAAGGTCATGTCCATGTTCACAGATCCGAACCACCTTCGAGTCGAAGATCCGGGACAGGTAGAAGGCAATCCGGTATTTATCTATCTGGATGCATTCAGCCGCCCAGAGCATTTTGCAGAGTTCCTGCCAGAGTATCAGAATCTGGATGAGCTTAAGGCTCACTACTCCAGAGGTGGACTTGGTGATGTAAAAGTCAAGAAGTTCCTGAATAACGTTATTCAGGCTGAGCTTGCTCCGATCCGTGAACGCCGTAAGATGTGGGAGTCACGCATTGAAGATGTATATGATCTTCTGAAAGTCGGCAGTGAAAAAGCCCGCGAAACTGCAGCTTCTACACTTCATGATGTACGTCACGCTATGAAGATCGACTACTTTGAGGACAATAACTTACTGAAATAAATCTAAAAGTGCTTATAAAAGCCATCGACATTCAATGGAATCTGCCGATGGCTTTCGTAGTCTCTTACCGTATAAAATTGGTCGGTGTCTTCGGCTCTGTCTCCGGCAGTCCGAACTTCTCTTTTCCAAGCCGGATACTCTTCATTAAAAATGTCATATTTCGTGCAAGTACACGCATGGTCTGCATTCCTTCCAGATCCTGGCTTGCCTCTCCAGGTGCTGCTCCATGTACACTGTTCCAGTACTGGCTGGATGCGACCGGCATACCTGAGATGGTAAAATACTTATTCAGCTCATCGAATGTTGCTGATAATCCGCCTCGTCTTGCTGCTACTACGCTGGCTCCCACCTTCATGGTTTTGGCAAACCCGGTGCTGTAGAACAGACGGTCAAGGACCGCAACCAGAGATGCATTGGCAGATGCATAATACACCGGACTTCCTACAACCAGTCCGTCCGCCTCCTCAAACTTCGGTGCAATCTCATTTACTAGATCATTATATACACATTTACCAAGCTTACGACAGGCTCCACAGGCAACGCACCCGCGAATGGCATCATTACCAATATTCACGATCTCTGCCTCAACTCCCTCCTGCTCGAATACTTTCTTCATTTCCTGCAGCGCTGTAGCTGTATTGCCCTCTTTATGCGGGCTTCCGTTGATCATTAATACTTTCATCTATATTGCCTCCTTTATGTAATATCTATCCTCTATTCTTCTGAATCCGTCTGAAATCTGGACAAATGCTCATACGGCAAGATCAAGCGTCCCCGATATAGTCCGCATCCGTCATTTACATGGCTGTTATCCGTGGCTGCAAACATATTCACATCGAGATCTTTCATTTGAAGATTCAGAAGTTTCATGCCACGTTCGTAAGCATCATCAAAATACCTGCATTCACCTTCCGGGATCGCCTCTCTTCTGGATCGGTCTTTCTCCTGAGCCTTTTCATAGAGTCTGTGATTCGCCGAACCGATCTCCGCCACATCGTCCATCTCCTTCGTCCGGAGCTGCACCTCCACATAACTTCTGGAACTGTTATCATAGAATGTAATATGCAGCGACTGGTACTCATTGACCCCATTATGAGAAATATAATCCCGATAATAAGGACGGACCTCATCTTTTAAAAGCGGTGAAGTGCTCTCCATGATTCCCTCTGCAGGCTCCGCAGTAAATCCTCGTTCTTCCAGAAACTCCGGCAGAATATTGGCAATCTGATAAAGATACTCTAATTCTCGTTTTTTCCTGTCTTCCTCTGAATCCGAATAACATTTCGGTAACGAAATGACAATACGATAAGCAATAAAATCCCGGAAACAACTCAGTCTGTCTTTCAGCTGAGCCACAGATGGATAACTGCCGTATTTTTCATAATAATCATAGATATATTCCACAATATACCCATTAAACTTCTCTTCTGCCCGGATCAGAGATTTGATCCGTCCCCGGAAAGTAAATGCAAGGAATGGATATTCCTTCGCCATATATCGATAGAATTCCCGTATTTTCTGAGACTGCGCAGTCAGGAAATCATTATGCTCCAGCATTTCCTGGATATGAATCAGAAAATTACTGTGAACCAGATCAATCTCATTATGATTAACTTTGGCATCTTTTCTCAGATCCCTGATGTAATTATTCAATATCCGAAAAATGGTACTTCCGGAATAGAGATAATCATTCAATGTTACCATCTTATCACCTTCTGTCTTCTGTTACTCTACTTTCAGTGCATTCGGGTAAATGCGCTGAAGTCTGGCATCATCAAATCGCTCATCCATCGTCTGTTGCCAACTGTATGTGGCTTTCACATCATGTGCTCTCTGATCACTTCGTACTAATGCCATGATCGAAACTATCATATTACAACACATAAATACAATCAATATCCAGGTCAGAATTTTACCGATTTTCATCGGTATTTTCTCAATCCAACCGGAAATAACCGGGTATAAAAGTTTCAGCCACACGACTGCTGCGATGCCCCAGAAAAAGCAATACAGCAGATTGATCCTGCCGCCAAGATTGAACGGAATATCGCTGTAATCCCAGAACACCTTGCCAAATACGATCTCTGAAAACACACTGCACAGATACTCATACGCTCCTCCCAAAAAAGTGCCTGCCATAAATATGTATCGATCCGATCTGTCACGATACCGGTAAAGCAGCATCGTTGCGCCCGCAATACCAAGTCCCCAGACTACACTGAACGGTCCCCAGACCACACTGCTCCTGCTCATCCAGACACCTCCGGTGATCCTGCAAAATATCGTCTCTACGATGTCTCCTAAAAATGCACCGATCAGAAACAGCCAGATAATCTTATAAAATCCGCAGCCATAAGCAAATACAGTCGAAGACATCTCATCTCGCTCTGCCTTTTCAGCCAGAATCTCCGCACGTTTACCTTCTTTCTCCGGATAAGCTCTGCGAATACGGCGGTCGATCCATCCATAGATCTTCCGTTCCAGATTAGAGCTGATACCGGTAAGCCACGAGTCAACTGCTTCCCACTGTTCCATCCTCCGGCTTCGTCCTGACAAAATGATCAGTGTTGCTGCCATATCAAGTGCCAGCACACCCACCAGCACCCACAGCACTATCCTGCCGACTGTATATGGCAACAGATGGTAGATGTCCTCCAGCAGCGGATTCCCCCAACGCATCATAACCGCACCAAGTGCTCCCCACAATACAGATGCAGGCAGACAGATATAACCGTCCAGATTCCATTTACGATTTGAATAATCCCACCATCTCTCATGGTACATTCGCTCGATCATATGACCTGCCACCCACTCTATGACTGTGGCAAGAATCATACACTCAGCAAACAGCCAGAAACCCTGCAGTTCCTGGCAGAAAACTGTTATCACCGTCAATGCCACACCGTAGATGATACAAAACGGTGCATTGACAATACCTCTGTTTGTAAATTTTCTCCGACTCAGTGCTGCCGAAGCAGTCTCCAGTACCCAGCCAAGGAAGCTGGCACTGAAAAAGAGCCAGAGAAGCTCATATCCTGTGTACATTTATTCTTTTCCTTTTCTCGGCAAAGATAATATCACTACAGCACCAATAATACCGACAAATCCAAGCAAATCCATCACCGAAAATGCCACACCCATAAATAATACAGATGCGATCGTTGCCGTCAACGGCTCTACAGATGCAAACAGACTCGCTCTGGATCCGCCGATCAGGCGCACTCCTTCCATGTAGAATCCGAAAGAAAGTACTGTTCCTACAATAATAACCACACCTGTACAGAGAAACGTCTGCCAGTCCCAGGTAATAAGCGGTGTGGTATTCCACGGTCTCACAAACGGAAGCAGAGCGAAGCCGCTGACCAGCATACCCCATCCTACGATTGCAAACGTACTGTACTCATCCATCAGATTACCCGGAAGCAGGTTATAGAATACCGTTGCCACTGCTGACATAAGTCCGAGCACCAGGGTTGTCTTAGAAATGCTGAGTTCTGTCAGGTGTCCATGCGTTGCAAGCAGGATAATTCCGCCAAAAGCAAGAATCAGAGCCACGCGCTCTGACACCTCCGGAAGCTTTCGATTACGGATGGACAGATATATCATGATCATAACCGGTGCCGTATATTGAAGCACTGTTGCGATGCCCGCATTGGAATCGTCCACTGCCATATAATAAGTCATCTGGCAGGCAGCAATACCGATCACACCATACAGGATCATACGGATCGTATGGCGGGCATTCTTCCACACCCGAAAGGTATCTTTTTTCTGCTTCATATAGACAGTTGTTAACAGTATCAGTCCGGCAATGATCAGCCGGACATTGACCAGCCACTGCGCCGTCATCCCTTTATGTTCAAATGAATACTTGCCAAAGACGCCTGCAAGTCCCCAGAACACGCCGCCCATCAATGTAAGTGCTGTTCCCCGCATGGTCTCACGCCGCCTCATTTTCTCTGACATTTCTATGTTAGTATTTTCCACTTTAACCCTCTCACTCTCTTTTGTAGTTACACACTGTATTTATTGTAGCAAAAACGTATCTGGAATCCAACCCTCATTTTCGACGCGTTTTCATACTTTCTGTCATTGACAAGCCTTCATCCTTCTACTATAGTTAAATAAATGTGCATTTTTTACATCTGCATGGATTATAGAAAAGAAAACGAGGTCATTGTATGAATCTGCTAAAAGAAATTCTTATATTAGTGATCGGCTTTGTGCTGCTGATCAAAGGTGCTGATTATTTTGTGGAAGGGAGCTCTTCCGTTGCCAGACGTCTGAAAGTACCGTCTCTCATCATCGGTATGACGATCGTAGCAATGGGTACCAGTCTCCCGGAATGCGCGGTCAGCGTAACTGCTTCCCTGGCAGGCAATAACACTCTGGCTGTCAGCAATGTAGTCGGTTCTAATATATTCAATCTGATGGTTGTCTGCGGAGTCTGTACACTGTTTGCTCCACTGACTATTAAAAAGGATACATTACAGAAAGAATTCCCACTTTCCATCCTCTGTGCCATCCTGCTGATGTTTCTCGGATACTTCGGCATGACACTGGGACACGTAGAAGGTGTGATTCTCCTGATCATCTTTGTCGGATATCTCCTGTGGATGATCCAGGCTGCCAGAACTGCCCGTAAAAAGCATATAAAAGAACGTCTGATGACCGAAGAAGTGGAATTTACTGAAGATGATATTGATATTCTTCCGGTCTGGAAATGTCTGATCTTCATTGTCGGTGGTATGATCGCCATCAAATACGGCGGTGACTTTGTTGTAGATGGTGCATCTGTGATTGCAGCAGGGCTCGGTCTCAGCCAGACACTGATCGGCCTTACTATCGTAGCTACCGGAACCAGCCTTCCGGAACTTGTCACTTCCATTGTTGCAGCGCGCAAGAATGAAGTAGACATGGCACTTGGTAATGTCATCGGTTCCAACATTTTCAACATCTTATTTGTACTCGGCATCGCAGCATCCATCAGTCCGGTTGCGTTTCTGTTGGAGAATATCATCGACATTATTATCCTGGTAATCATGAGTCTGATCGTCATGGCCTTTGCATGGACTTCCCAGACGATCAAACGTAACGAAGGCATCATCATGCTGGTGCTTTATGCTGTTTATCTCGTGTACATCTGTATACGATAATAATACTTTGCTTATTCACCGTTATCTGAGCATATATTCATTCAACTGACTTCTCTTGTCGATATTTAACTTCGTATACACTGTAGACAGATGTTGTTTGACTGTACGCTCGGATAACCGCATATGCTCCGCAATCTCTGCATTGCTCCATCCTCTGCTCGCCAACATGGCAATGGTGAATTCTGTTGTTGTCAGATTATCCGCCACTTCTTCATTGGTATCTGAATTATGGATCCTGCGCCATCCATAACTGAACCGGTATGTAATCTCGATAATTCTCTTATAATCTTCCGGCCAGTCATCCCGCATACAGGTCTCGATCAATCCCTGCAATAACCCATGATGTTCTCCGATACCATCGATCAGATCGTCTGGTCTGGCTGTCTCCCATGCATCCATAAAATACTTTTTAGCAAGCTCGGTTTTCCGAAGATTCATGGCATCCATAGCTCCCATCAGATCCAGATAGATATGTGCGATCGGATAGGTCTTTGTACTCATACTCTGACAGGCCTGTACTATTCCTAAGGACTGTCCATATTCCTGCTTCAGGTACGCTTCATGCGCCATTACATAGCATCCCCAGAACCGCATTCCTTCCGGAAGGAAACAGATGCTCTCTGCCATATTCGGAAGTCCGTCTGTCGGCAGATGAAGAAGCACCCTCGATGCACCGCCTATAAATGCCAGCAACGCCTCATTCGCCTGATCTGCATGTGCATACTGTGCCAGGCTGTCCTGCAGGCGGTCCAGCCCTCGCTTAGCATCACAAATATGATTCAACGACAGATTCGCAAAGGAATAGATCAGACAGGCAGACATCTGGACCATCGCGTTCTCGTGATTCAGATATGGGCTGGCATATTCTACCGCCTTCTCGTGCTGTCCACTGAAATAATAATACTCCGCATATGCCATTTTCTTCACATCCGGATCTGTCAGGGACTCTATAAACTCCATACATGTTCCCAGTTCAAATGCAGTATTCATCAGAATCATAGGAATGTATTCCTGAACTGTCATCGTCATTGGTACTGCAGTCATTTCCTCTGCTGTAACGTTCTTCATCTCGTTCCGCCCCCTTGTATATTATAATTATAACATGTTTTTTCCTGCTCACCTGTGCAAATCGTCCGCTTTCGTCTGATTAACCGTTCCCTTCCGGTAATGCGGCGGTGCATAGATCACGGAAAGTTTCAGCGGTATCTTGCCAATATTAATGATATTGTGCCAGTTTCCCGATGGTACAAACACTGCATCTCCGCGGCACATGCTCTCCTGCAGATCCATACATTTTCTGCATCTGCCAACCTTCACGATCGCATTGCCCTGCTCCACTCTGATATACTGATCCATGTCTTTATGAAACTCAGGTCCCGTCTCTTCGCAGGCAGAAATACTCATTACCGTCATCTGCAGATAACATCCTGTCCATACAGCTCTCCGATAATTCCGGTTCTGTATCGTGCACTGCTCCGCATTAACTACATACGGATTCATGCCATAATCTCTCTGTTCTGCATATTTCTCACAGTTCATGCCATGCCTCACATTTTTCTTCTCAATTTAAGTATATGTATCTCACTGGAAAATGTGTCCGCGTCTGGGCAGAAACCAGAAGTCTCTTACCCGTTCTATGCTTCTTCCGTCCTTGCACCAACCGCCATATCCATCACGTTTCCGCAAAGGGCAAATGCTTTAAATTCTTCAATAAATTTCTTTATATTCTTCTTGTACCTTATGATAAGTTTTCCTTAATACACAGTGTATCTCATAACAGATACATTTTCAACTTCTTCATTCCGGTTGACTCATACTGATATTTTCAGTATAATCCAATAGAACTTTACAACACACGGAGGATAATAAATATGGATTTTCGTCAGATTGCTATGATACAGAAATTAAAATCCGATGTGAACCTCTTTCGGGCTAATCATCCGAAATTTCCGATGTTCCTGAAAGCGATATCGCAGGATGCTATAGAGGAAGGTTCGATCATCGAGATCAACGTCACTACGCCAGAAGGTAAAAAGTACTGTACCAATGTCAAGCTGAAAGCAGACGACATTGCACTGTTTGAATCACTGAAATCAATACAGCAGTAAGAAAATAGGAGGAATTTCCCGTTTAAGTGAAATTCCTCCGTTTAATCATAGTCATATTAATCACAGTCATGCTTTCTATTATGCTAAAATCATCTTACCGATTATATCCATCAGTTTCGCATTCTGTAGACGTAACATTTTTCTCTATATTTTTCCCCAAAGACGCACAATTCGTCCCATTTCCGCTGAAGCTCTATGTGAAATAGAAATAACCGTCCGATTCTCAGATACCCGCTTCAGTGCCTGCAAGACTTCCTGTTCGGTCTCTGCATCCAGATTTGCCGTAATCTCATCCAGCAGAAGCAGCTTCGGCTCTGATACTGCAGCTCTGGCAATAGACAACAACTGCCACTGTCCCTGTGAAAACAGTTCCGGCGTACACTCCGTATCATAGCCGTATTTCAGGCTCTCAATTGTATCCTTCAATCCGGTAAGTTCTGCAACCACCTGCACCTGCCTGTCCGTAATCGTTTTATCATATAACGTAATCTGGTCTCTTACCGTACCAGGTACCATATGAAAAGACTGCTCTACATATCCATATAACTTCCGCTTCTCGCTCTCACGAATTTCTGATACCGGAATTCCCTGCAAAAAAATCTGTCCAAGTTGTGGTTTATAGAGTCCCAGCAGCAGTTTCATGGTCGTACTCTTACCTGCACCTGTCCTGCCGGATAAGGTAACCTGCTCTCCTTGTTCAACTTTCAGATTCATATGTTCCAACACCATATGCTCATCGTAACCAAAGCTAACATCTTCAAATTCTACAAACGGACTTTGTATATCATCCTTCTGTTCTTCCTGTAGGTTTCGTATTTTCTTTTCTTCTAATTCAAAGAATTCATTAATCCTGTGGATACCTGCAATGGCTGACTGAATCGTCTGGATCTCCATACCAAGACTCTCTATCGGCGTAAATACCTGCGAAATATAATTCATGACCGCTACCGCTGTTCCAGCCGACATTCCAAAGAGCGACAATATCTTTGCATTACCGCTTGCAGAAAGAAGCATAACTGCCGCAACTACTACTGCATTCAAGATCAGAATTACAGGAGAATAAACCGCATCGTAAAAGTTCGTCCTCTCCATTGCCTGATAGCTTTCACCAATATACTGACCGTACCGTTCTTCCATGTACGTTTCTTTTGCAAGACAATGGATCGTGCGAATATTGTGAAGTGTCTCCGGCACATGACCGGATGCCCTTCCTACCGCTTTACGGTTTTCAATCTGCGCAGTCAGCATATTTTTCTGTACATGTCTGGTAAATGCGAAAAGAATCGGCAATAGCATCAGAAGCACCAGTGTCAATCCCCGGTTCCGATACCAGATCACCACAAGAATGCTGATGATCTTGCAGACATCTGCAAACATACTGATAATGCCGGAAGTAAACAGATTCTCTACCGTATCCACATCTCCCACAAATCTGGATACCAGCATCCCTGGATCCTGTCTGTTAATATTCTCTGTAGTAAGACATACAAACTTCTCCATCAGACTGCTTCTGAGCGCACGGGTGATCTTCTGTCCAAATACCGTCAGCAGACTTTCTCTAACGGATTCGGTAATTCCCGTAAGTGCCAGCATTCCAAAGTATATAAAAATAATAGCAAATGGCACCATTCTTCCAGCCGTGATCATATCGACAATTTTTCCAAGAATCAATGGTGGAAGCAGCGCCACAACTACCGCTCCGGCTACTGCGCAGAAAATGCCTGCCGACAGCCATTTCTGCCATTTTACTGTGTCCCAGATCACAGTCCTTACTCTGCCTGGTTTCCGATTCTGTATCCCTGTCTGATCTTTTTTATCTGAAGGATTCTTCACGTTCTAAGCCTCCTTCCTGCACCGGATCTGTCTGTACCAGATCTGTCTGTACTGCATCTGTCTGTGCCCTGAAGAGTTCCGCATATTCCGGCTCATCTTCCAACAGTTCTTCATGACTTCCCACTGTCGTCCGTCCATCTTCCATCCAGATCACCTGATCCATCTCAGGAAACAGATACAGACGATGAGAAATCAAAAGCACGATACTGTCCACTGTCATCTGACGAAGATGGGCAAAGATCTTTTTTTCCGTATTTATATCCAATGCGGAAAATGGATCATCGAGTATCATAACCGGTCTTTTATGATACAAGGTTCTTGCAAGCGCAAGTCTCTGCGCCTGTCCCCCTGACAGGCGTACACCGCCGGTTCCAACCAGCGTCTCTTTTCCATCCGGCATCTCAGTGATCTCCTCATCGATACAGACTGCACGAAAATATGGTTCCGCAGATACGGCATCTCCCATCCGCACGTTATTCTCCAGACTGTCATTAAAAAGTTCCGGATCATGCCCCAAATAACCGATAATCTGCGAGCGTTCTGCATCTTTAAATGCCTGCAGATCCTTCCCACGGTAAATAATCTTGCCATCGTACGGATATTCACCCAACAACACTTTACCAAGAGTGGACTTACCACAGGCTACCGCTCCGGTAATGCCGATGATCTGTCCCGGCTCCGCCGTAAATGAAATATCCTCCAGAATATTTCTTCCAGCCGGATAAGCAAAACTGAGATGCTTTACTTCCAACCTTCCGGCTCCTGCATCCATTTTTTTATCCTCCAAACTTTCGTTGCTCTTCTGTTCTTCAAAATGATGCATGAGTGGTTTGATACGCTTCCAGGATACCTGTGCTTTATGTACGGCATTGAACAGCTTCGCTGCACTGGATGACTTCACAGACAGCTTAACAAAGCAGGCTAAGAATGTGGTAAAAGACGCAATTGTCCACGACCTCCATCCAGTTCCCAGCACATTTTTCTGACCAAAATATAAGATAAACAGAACCCCAGCCATAGAGATCACTCGATACACAGGAGGCATTGCCGTATTCCAGATATTCGCTTTAACAGCTGAAATCCCGTATGCTGTCAGATTATCCTCATATGCCTGCTGCCGTTCTGTTTCACATCCAAATACACGATATGTGATTGCATTTTCTGCACGATCCAGAATCGCTGTACTTAAATCACCCGCCTGCTTCTTATAGACAGCTCCTGTCCGCTGAATCATTTTCTTCATCTTCTCTGCTGTAATATAAGAAATTGGTGGGAAAATCATGCATAATAACGCCAGTCGCCAGTCATACCAGAACAACATCCCCGCATATGCTACCAGTGCCACACCTGTATCAAAGATCTCTGTAGTAAATTTTCGCATTCCCTCCACGCAATCATCCACATCCAAGATTGCTTTGGTCATAATATCGCCTTCACCCTCTTCGCGCAGATCAGCACGACTCTTTCTGACCAGACTTCCGTATAAGATCTCTTTCATTCTGCGGTTCACGTTATTAGCAAATCTTCTTACATAAAACCTTTTCATATATCTGGATACCTGTACAATCCCGATTGCGGCCACATATCCGATTACCAGAGTCAGCATATCCTGACACTGCCCGGCTCCTCTTAGAATATCCACCAGTGTTCCTGTCATCTTACCTTCAAACCATGGTCCTGCCAAGAGTCCAAGATTGTAAATAAGTCCCGATACCGTCACCAGCAAAAGTACTTTCCATTCCATCTTAAAATACGAAAGAATCTGATCCGGCTGAAATATACTTTCTTTTTTCCCTTTACTCATCTTCTCCGCCTTCCTCTCGCGCCAGAATCCCCACTACATGTACGAAACCTGCTCTATATATTCCTCCAGTGTTGGAAATGACAGATCTTCTCCCGTGCACACTGCCAGCATATCATCACGCAATGCCTTTGCCTCCATTGATTCCATATGCTCAAGCTCCTGCATAACATCCTGACTCTTTTTCAGCAGACTCTCTGGAACATCATCCCATTTTTCATGGAATCTCCTGCAGCGGCAGTATAATTCCTTATCTGCGAGATATGACCGCATAGCCTCTACCATATACTTCGGACACCCATTCATATCCATGTGCCGGATCACATTTTTCAGATCAATCGCATCCGATAGCGCATCATGACATACCTCATTACCCAGTCCGCACAAATATTTCAGGTTCGCAATGCCAATACTGCGCAGTTTCAGTTTTCGGGAATAAATCACTTCGACATCCTTCATCATACGAAGCATACGATTTACGATTTTTCTGGACTTTTTTGAAATCATCTCCCGATACTCCACGAGATCCCTCTGAATCACGATCTTGTCCGGTCCCCATACGAAGATATGCTCCACTTCATGCTCGTCCAGCTTTTTACCAACTTGTTCCATGACTTTTTCATAAGATGGTGCATGACTGAGATCCTTTTCTGTAATTCCTGTAAGCTCCCGGAATTTGTCATGCAATTCTCCATCCATATGAATATATGAATGAAATCTGTCCACTTCCTCAAAATCACCGCGACAGATTACCATTCCAACAGATACCAGCTTCGCCGGGCGTCCGTGCTTCTGCTGTGTTGTTACATACTCTGTATCCAGAAATGCAACGGTTTCATTCTTTAATATATCCCATACAACCAGAGTCTCTTTGGGCTGCTCTTTTCTATATATTCTCTTTTTATGCTTCATCTTTGTCACCTGCCTATAACACATCTTAAATATAATCTCGTATCACTTTATATGCCTCATACAATTCCTCATAATGGACACGGCAATTTGCCGGACTTGTCGATGGCAGACAGATAATCTCCCGCCCGGTCTCTTTCTGACAATACCTTTTATATAATTGCGCCGCTTTCTGCCCGGTTGCAAATATTGCCTGAATATCAGCTTCTTTTAATATCCGGTTCATATCATTCGGCTCCGGATTGCGGATACTGCTGTCGTCCGCACCATGTATCTCACAGCCTGCCAACACATCCCATACCGCAATATGGTTCCGCAGTGCAAATGCAATCTTCTCTTCCTTTGTCTCTGGTAATACCTCTCCGCACACAGCCGACACAACTTTCCAGAAACGGTTCCGCGGATGTCCATAATAAAATCCCACCTCTCTGGACTTTGGCGATGGCATGGTTCCAAGCATCAATACTTTGGAATTTTTATCATATATCGGTTGAAATTCATGTGTCACATGTTCCATTTCGTTCATTTTCTTCTGCTCCCATAATCTTTTATCTGCCTATTTTCTTCTTAAACTGGTAATACTTAATTCCAAACTGTATAAAAACAACAAGATACAGTACAAACACAGCACCAAGCAGAATAGCCAGCATATTCTGCACCGCATCCTCACCCCTGTTGTAATGAATGGTATTCATCAGAAACTGTGGTACAATGCAGCAGCAGAAAACCACGAGTAATGGAATCACCTTCCCCCTGACTACTCTCGTAGCCATATCCAATCTGGATTCATCATCACAGAAAATCGATTCATCTCCATCCATCTCCGAAACAGGCTTACGGAAATAACTATATCCCGCAAAATCCTGCATATACTCCCATCCGCAGTCCTTGAACATCTGAAGATATTCATTCTGATGCTTAACCCCATCTGGATTATAATCCAACTGATAAACAACATCTTCCGGTTCGCACGCTTCGAATCCATAGAATCCGCCCAGCGATACTTTTACAAATTTCCATCCTTTTTTGTGCATTTTTCTCAGGAAATCTGCTTCTTTCTCATAATCCATTATAGAAAAAAATCGAAAACATGTCTTTGTCTCCTTCATCATATCATCTCCTTCATATTGCGATACAATCTGTCAATTCTGTGAAATTCCAGCTTCAGGACTTCCCATCCAAGATCTGTTATTACATATAATTTCCGTTTTTCTTCTTCTTTGACAAATTGAATGATTCCATCCTTCTCCATCTTTGACAGACTACCGTACATGGTTCCTGGTGCAAGCACAATCTCTCCATCGGTAAGTTCTTTTACTTTCTGCACAATTCCATATCCATGATTCGGCTCTCTGAGACAAAGCAGAATATAGAATCCTGTCTCCGTCATCGGAACATAAACTTTTCTCGTATGCGCATCCATATGATACCTCTTACATTTTCTCCATTTTTATTTCTCACTTCTATGTATCGTAGTTCGATATATAGAGCATATCGCGCTGCGATATAGTTGTCAATAGTCTTTAGTTGTTTATGATTGTTAACCAATCACTCATGCATAGTTGACAATCTATTTTTTACATGCTAAAGTAGCATAAGAATAAGAAAAACGAAACGGAGAATGAAAATGAATCTTAACAATACTCAGGAATTACAAAAAAATAAGACCTATGCACTGACAGCAACCGCTCTAATGACCGCTGTTACCTGCATTCTCGCACCATTATCTGTTCCAATCGGTCCGGTGCCAATATCACTTACCAATTTTGTAATTTTCCTGTCTCTCTATTTGTTGAACTGGAAAAAAGGAACTTTAAGCCTTCTGATCTATCTGTTACTCGGACTTGCCGGTCTTCCTGTATTCTCCGGTTTTGCCGGTGGAATCTCTAAACTCGCCGGTCCGACAGGCGGATATATCATCGGCTTTATTCCAATGGCAATTGTTGCAGGTATAATCATTGACAAATTTCATCAGAGATGGATTCAGATAGTTGCAATGATCATCGGAACTGCAATCTGCTATGCATTCGGAACTGTATGGTTCTGCTTCCAGTCCGGATATACCGTAGCTGCCGCTCTTGCAGTCTGCGTCATTCCATTTATCCCGGCTGACCTGATTAAGATTGTTATTGTAACAATAATCGGACCAATGATACGGAAAAGATTAGGAACTGTAATCGAATAATCCCCCCTTATAGGAAAGGTGGATTTGCCGAAACTTCAGCAAATCCACCTTTTCTTGTTATTATCACTTTGTATTTTCATCATTCATAATCGTTGCTTTTGAAGAAGTATAATCAACATTTTTCTCGTAATATTCTACTCTGTCCTCGATGTCTGTAGTATCAGTTTCAAGCTGCTCTATGTCCAGTGTCTGAAATTCCGAATTCCGCCATCATCATTTTGACTACAGCCTGTAATCGCAGATACGTTGTTATAATTATCGAAAGCTAACTTCCCGATTTCCTCACTGGAACAAGCCATTGCATTACGATATTTGCTTCTCAAATATTTTTCTAAAAGCCCCAAAACGATAGTTGGCTGATATCCAGTTCCAATAAGAATTTCTACCTCATATCCCTTCAAAGAATCCAAGGAACGCACAATAAATGATCCCAACTAAAACCCTGAAATATAGATTGGATTTGAAGATTATAATGCTTTGTATCACGAGTCACCTGACGGGAACCTTCGGTTTGAACTATCCGGAAATTCTGGATAGTTGAATCTTCCTCAAGCTCTGAGTCAGAATAAATCTTCTTAATATGCTCATTGATTGTACGAACATTCACATCATACAATGTGGCCATCATCTTCTGTGTCAGCCATATATTCTCATCCTCATAGCGCATCTCAATGCTGACCTGCTGATCACCGATAGATGCAACATAAGTCAGGTATTCCGCTGCGCTGGAGCGGATGGTTATCTCATCTTTTTTCTTTGCCAAATGAAGCGCCTCCTTTATACATCAAAATGCGTTTTCACTATTGTGTTTATCTGCTCTGCTATTTCTATATCATATATGATGACGTTCATTGAAGTACGAAGATTCAGCACTCTGTCCGGAATCTCCCAGAATTTGCTCTTATCATGTAGAAAATGATTCTTAAGCGTAGTAATCGGCGTATTCATGGATATCAGTTTAATCTGGTGCTCATCATCTCCGTCCTTCATATTTCCACAAAGAACATACGCTTGCGCTTTCATACTTAAAGGATCTACCTCTGAATCCGAATCTGCTATTCCCCACAATCAGGCAACGCACCAAAAATTTCCTTTACTAAATCTAATGACATGAATTCATCTCTCCTTTACGTAATGCTACCACTTCTATAACTTTCAAATTCCAGCGTTCTTTATACCAGTCCTCTGAATTTCTCAAAGTACATCATAAGCCTTCTGATCAGTGCTTCTTTTCTCTTAGCCCTGCCAGATCCGCCAAAGCGGGATACCGGTGGCATAAGCCTCAGCCTTTCTTCCTCAATGATAATAACCAGATCCTTTTCCTTCATCTCGATAACATAATCGTGTCATGCATCCATAACATCATCGATGTCATTAACACCGGAAATGAAGGACTCAATCAATGCCTTCTTACTACGCAACTCTGGGCTGGCATCTACTTCCTTCTTGATGGTAACAAGAGTTTGCCCCTTAGTATCGAGTGGCTTGAACTGCGGTCATATTTCGTCCTGAACCTGAACAGTATACAGAATTTCTGGACACCAGAATCCAGATACGTCCTGATTTCCGGGATAAGCTGATTGAGCAGCTCAAAGGTACTTTTGGTAAGTATTATGACTATCACCGCCGTGATATTGCCGCCAATGAGGTAGATTATCTCAATGTGGAAGATCCTGATGTTTTTTCCCATCGTGCCTTGGAACTTGAATATCAGAGAAAACAAGAAATGCGGCGAAATCAGCCTGCTCGAACTAAGAAAAAGTCATATGATATGGAATTGTAACCGTCTTTGAATAGATAATATGTTCTTACAAATCTCTTGTTCAAAAATGAGTTTTTCCCAAAAAAGCGTATGGATTTAAAACTTCCATACGCCTTTTTATATTCTACTCTTCAAATTATCTAAAAGTTGACTAAAAATATATCACCGTTCATACGATGCAATAATTTCTTTGCTATCTGCTGTTTTATAATCAATTGTTCCCAAATTACCAATCAAGTCAAATGTCATATCTGCATTAACCTGCAATTCATCTTCAAGTTTGGCTGCAGACGGCTCATCTTTTAGAAAAACTGTTAATCCATAAGGCTCTGTTTCAGACTGTATCTCTATACTGTCATATGAGTATCCCTCCGGATACTCTTGACCGCTTACAATATTTATAACCTTCGAAGAATCTCCTACATAATCTGTCTTATACTGCGACAGGTCAGGAATTTCATATAGTTTTTCCTTTTTTCCGCACGCCGAAATCAACATTATTGACATGGTGACTAACATAATTGCAAGTACTTTTTTCTTCATAGAAACACCTCCCGAAAGCTTTATTCAACACTTTTCGATTTGAGTAAAAGGCCAAGGGACTTTAATGTCCCTTATGCTTTTCTCTTTTCTTTCGCTGTTTCAGTTCAAACATTCGCTGCTCTTCTGCCTCTTTTTTCTTGCGTCTTTTCTCTTTGCGTTCCTGCTTGTTCTGTTCCTGCTGTAATTTCAACGCCTGTTGCGATTTTGTACCAATGCCTATTTCCAGCATCTGCTTCTTTGCTTCCCGCTGCATCCGTTTCGGATTTCTTTTGATATCCTTTACAACAGTTTCAACAACCGAACTGAATTTCAAACTGAAATAGCACTTTTGAATATATTCCTGTACTTCATAATCTTTTGGCTCTGCACCAAATGTTACCTTTGCCACAGATAGTTTACCATCTTCGATGCGTTCAAAGATTCCCACCCAAAACGGCTCTTCAAAAAATACTGTCAGCTTTCCATTTACTTTGTCCATAAGAATCCCTCCTAAAATTGATTGAACAAAGAATGGACAACCCGGAGGGGCAGGTTACTTACCCTATTTATATAGGACGGCCGGGCTACCTACCGGCTCTGGTACATCAAAGATGTACGTTGCGTTTTTATCTTTGCTTTTATAATCAAGCCATATGGCACGATTAACTTAATTCTGAAACTTCTAAGTTACTTTTTATGCTAAATAGCGAAACCATCACCTTTTGAGAAAAGGTTTATACTCCACTTAGGGAGATATCATTTAACTCACCATTTAAAAATCAATATCGGTATACTTATTTTTCAACTTGTAAAATGCTATTATTACGCTTGTATAATATTGCATCATCCAATCATACCATATTTCTTTGCTATAATCGTTCTTTTGATCTGCACGATTATGGCGAATATTATAACCATTAACTATACCAAAAATCAACTTATCATGTTCATTTTTAGGAACTTCATACTCAGCATTTAAAGTATCTTTTACTTCTTCACGTTCACTTTCCAAAATATCGGCAAGAATATTAATAGCTTTCTTTTTCTGTTCCAAATTGGCATCAAAACGATAATACATTTCTGTGGCTGTTGCTAATTGCTCATATACTGAATCGGGTAAATCAGAACCGTCATATTCTAACTGTTCACGCAACGCACCGTTAGGTATTTGCATTATAAATCCATTTGTCGGTTCAAGATAATATCCCTCTTTATATGCACGTAAGATATTATTAATTTGTTCAGCAAATTCTTCCTTTTGTGCTTCATTTTCAAACTGATCTATTTCATAGTTATAAACACCAATATGGTCGTATAAAATCTCAATCACTGAAAACAATGTCTGCTCATCATATTCTTCAAGATATTGCCAAATTGGCCAAACCTCTTTATCCTGTAAGCATGTTGCAAAATACACTTCCGGTGATGGCAACAAACTTGGTGGTAAAATCTGCTCCGAATCCTGCGTATAAGGAATTTGCCTCCACACTCCTCTTGTAGCCACTTCAAAATACTCTTTATCACAAAAATATTTATATACCTGTCCGAAATACTGTAATAACTCATCAAAATCTATCTGTAGTTGCTTTGTAAGTAAACCATGTCTTTCTGCGTAATATTTTTTCATATTTTTCTGTTCTCCTTATGTCAACTAAAAATTGCCTTGTTCATTTTTAATACTATTTTCCATTAATCTAATCAAATCATCAATGAATGCATTACAGATTTCCCCAAAGTCATAAGTCTTATATTCGCAGGCAAATTGATTTGCAATTACATTTCTTAATTCATCAACTTTCCTCATTTCTGTCCGTTCAATCTAATAGTATTATTTTACCATATCACTTGTTTTTTTACCATCTTCAAAAGAGCAATAGCAAAAAAGCTGATCAAGAATCATAACCTTCCAATATTTTCTCTCTCTGCATCTGTTCCATGTAAATAGATTGCTTTCCGGCACGCGAAAAAATTGTTTGTAGAAACGGTAAAAAGCTCCCGAAGGAGCTTTCCACGCTTTAAATATACACTAATTCTTTTAACACAATCTCTTCTGCTACATTTCGGATATTATTTACAGCCCTGACCCATTCCATCTGGTCACAAGCTTTCATTTCTTCCGTAATGCCTTCCTTTTCCATCATCTGACGCACTAGAATGTCCATTCTCTCCTGTGCTTCATCGTCCACAGCATTCAGATGTTCTGTCAATCTGTCTTCCAACATATACAGTGAATACATTGCCGGACGATGCTCTTTCAGATATGTTTTCCGCATC
>ERZ894183.416-NODE-416-length-35683-cov-19.031604_pt1 | contig 35683 bp, 28 predicted proteins | sample MGYA00380279_ERZ894183 | MGnify/ENA primary metagenome ERZ894183 (study PRJEB32331, sample SAMN06328422) | human gut metagenome | biome: human gut microbiome; feature: stool | host: Homo sapiens | collected 2013-06-26 ... | reverse complement strand
GGCTCAGCAAAGAGGACTATGCTCTGGTGGAGGAACTCCGGGCGCAGAACGCTATCGCTCAGTGCGAGGAAAGTGAGAGCCATTTCAAGTATGGCTTTTCGGCTGGGCTAATCGTCCAGCAGGAAGCCCATGAACAGCTGCAAAACAAGAAATAAGCGATGGCCGAAAAAGCCCACGCAGCCGGAAAGAGAACCGGTGGCGTGGGCTTTCTGCGTATATGGTTATTCTGTCAGATCATCCGAAGTTTCCGCAACCAGCCGGTCAAAGTCGCTCTGATAGGTCCGATCCTGCAATACCCGGAACTTTTCAAACTCTTTCTCAGCAAAGGCTTTGGCGATGGCGGCGGTCACCTTGCCGGGAGGCAGTCAAACGGGAAAATAACAATGTCTATGATTTTCTGGATTCTGACGGATATGTTCGCCTGAAAGCCGATATGTCCGCCAGTTCCAAAGAGCTCTGTATGAGGCGTACCAGATTTACTGCACCGAAAATAATCTGCCTGCCCTGAAACCCCGCAGCTTCAGCGAAGCCCTGATTGCCTGCCAGAGCCGCTACAATCTGGAATACTGCAACAATGTGACCAACGCCGCCGGACGGCGGGTGCGTGGCTTTCTGGGGATTGAGGTATTGGTGAGAAATCATATATCAGTGTTTTCCGGTGATTCGATGCGTACGTACGTACGTACCGGAAGATGTGCCGGAGGAATGGTGGCGCTAATACTGGGGCCCCCAGCGGAACCCTGTAAAGCGGTTCCGTTGGGGAAAGGACGAGCAGCGGAACGAGTGAGCTTTCGGCTTTAGCCGGAAGCGAAGGATGTGGAGCTTGTGAGGACGCTGTACGTACGTACGCTTTGATTGACCCTTGTTCTCCCTTTTATAGCAATTCAGCGGTTGTATCTCAAAAATCACTGGAAAATCGGAGGCGCAAATCAAGGTAAGTGAGAATCGAAAAGTATTTGACGGTTGGAAGAAATTATTTTGCGAAACCGTGCTTCTCGCTCCGGTGAACCGGGTGCATGGAATCATGGGAAAATGCACGGCTTCAAGCCAAATCACACGGAACGGTAAAGTCGGAAGGTGCGGCCTATGGACAGGACATCGCACCGGCAATTCTGAACGGATTTGGTGACAAGGGAATTTTTCACCACACAGCGAAGCGGTTATGCCAGAGGGCGTGCCAGCTTCGCTTTTTTATCAAGTAAATTTAGGAGGATTTTTGATGATGACGGTACGCAACGAAATCAAGGCACAAATCATCCGGGCGGGATATACCATGCAGGAGCTGGTTGACCGGCTCCATGAGGAATACGGCTGGTCGGACAGCGTTTCCAACCTGTCCGCCAAGCTCCAGCGGGAATCTATTCGTTACAAGGAGGTCGTGGAGCTGGCTGATGTGCTGGGCTATGACCTGATCTGGCAGAAACGGAGGTAAATCTATGACAAGTGAAGAAAAGAAACTGTTGCAGGCAAAGCACCGCTTGGAGGAAGCCCAGGCACGGGACCGGGTGAAGGAGCGAAAAGCCCGGACAAGGCGGCTCATTCAGGAGGGCGCTGTACTGGAAAAAGTGCTGCCGGAAGTACAGGCGGTAGGACTTGATAATCTGGAAGAATATCTGCGGCGAAAGCTGGCAGGGCACGATTGAAAACGGCTGGGAGGTCTCCGGGAAACCGGGGGCCTCCCTCTTTTTTATCCCGAAGGGCGCACTTACTCACCACCTGCTAAAGCAGGCGGTGGTAGCCCTCCCGTTGGTCGGGCACGTGCGCTCTCCGAGGGGGATTGCGGCTCCTGCGGGAGCCGTTGGACAAGGCTGCATTTGTGCCAAACTGCCAGCCTTGCCCATGCAGTCGGCGCAGGGGGTTCCGGCTTGGAAGCCCCTGTTCATGGGGTGGTATATTGCCACCTCATCCCGCCGCCTGCCTTCGTCAACCTGCCACCGGCAGCTTGACACAGATGCAGGGATGGAACGATTCGTTCCGCCCCTGCTGGTGGTACGTCGCATTTCACGACGTACTGAGCGAAAACAAGGGTGCCCTGTTTCGGGTAATGTCATTAACTTAAGAAAATTTATAAAATAAAACAGAAAAAGGTCTTTACAAATGTCAGAAAAAATGTGGCGAAGCCTCCTTGAATGAATACATTTTAGGAGGAATTGCTAATGAACTTTTACGCTGATTATGTCCGCAACAAACTCAACGCTGCCATTTCCAGCATGTCCAGTCAGATAGAAGATTACGTCAAAAATCCCGGGCATGATTTTCCCAGAAATCGGAAGATGAACTTTACCTCGACAATAAACTTTCTACTTACTATGGAAGGTGGTTCACTTAACTCAGAATTACATAAATACTTTAATTATGATCTGAATCAAATAACCCGTTCTGGTTTCATAAAGCAAAGGAACAAATTGAAACCAGATACCATGGAACATTTATTTCACAAATTTCATGAGCAGATATTATGTAACAAAAAATACCAAGGCTATCAGTTACTTGCCTGTGATGGTTCTGACTTGAATATATTTCGTGATCCACTAAATCCACACACGTATTTTGCTGGTAAAGAAGGAACTTTTGGTTTTAATCAACTGCATCTTAATGCCTTGTATGACCTCCAAAGCAGGCGATATGTCGATGCTCTGATTCAGGAGCCTTATGAAGAAAATGAATCCTCTGCCATGATTGAAATGATTAAAAAGCTGACTGCAAATCAGAAGACTATCATTATGGCAGATCGTGGATACGAAACTTATAATATTTTTGCAAATATTCAGGAACGTGGTCTCTTTTATCTAATCCGGATTAAAGATACCTCGAAAAAAGGCAGCATTTCTGGAAGCCTTTCCTTGCCGGTATCCTGTGAATTTGACGAAGAAATCGAACTGATTATGACCCGTAAACAAAAGTTTTATAAAACGAAAGGTTATAAATATCTCTCAAATTCATCGCCATTTGACTTTCTTGATTCTGAGAATTTGTTTTATACACTTCATCTCAGACTCACACAGTTTCAGCTGGAAAATGGAGTTTATGAATGTATAGCCAGCAACCTGGATAAAGAAGAATTCCCACCTGAAAAGATCAAGGAACTTTATCATATGCGATGGGGAATCGAAACTTCTTTCCGTGAGCTGAAATATACGATTGGCCTGACAAATCTTCACTCTAAAAATGTGGAATATATCTGTCAGGAAATTTACGCAAAACTGATCCTGTATAATTTTTGTGAAATTATTTCAGCAAATATCATACTGGAAGAAAGAAACCGTAAGTACACATACCAATTAAACTACACAATGGCAATTCAAATATGCAGGCATTATCTGCGCCAGACATTTGTAACGATAGATGTTGAAGGTCTGATTAAGAAAGAACTATCGCCCCAAAGACCACACCGACAATATCAGCGTCGAGTAATAAAGAAACGATGGGTTAGTTTCGCATACCGTATAGGATAAAAAATTATTCAAATGAATATAGCTGGCAAAAAGCAGACTTTTGGTTTGTTTATTTGTTATGCGTAAATCTTGTGATTTTTCAAGAAAGCTAATCTGAACACTTATTACAATAATCGAAATTTTCTTAAGTTAATGACATTACTGTTTCGGGGCACCCCTTTCAGAAAGGACAAGGTGATTTATGGCGATTTATCATTTGGAGGCCAAAATAGTCAGCCGAGGAGCTGGACGCTCCGCCGTGGCTGCTGCGGCCTATCTGAGCTGTTCCCGAATGCTCAACGAGTATGACGGGGTGCAGCACGACTACACACGCAAACAGGGCCTTGGGTGGCGGCAGGTTTTTCTGCCAGCCACCGCCACCACAGAGTGGCAGGATCGAGAAAACCTGTGGAACGCTGTAGAGGAAACCGAAACCGCAAAGGACAGCCGCCTCGCCCGTGAATTTGTGGCGGCGCTGCCTATAGAACTGAGCCGGGAGGAACAAATCCAGCTCCTGCAAGATTTCATCAAGGAGCAGTTTGTAGCAGACGGAATGTGCGCCGATGCTGCTATCCATGACCCGTATCCTCCCGGACACAATCCCCATGCCCATATCCTGCTGACGGTGCGCCCGCTGGATGAAAAGGGAAAATGGCAGTACAAGACCGAGAAAGAATATCTCTGTGTCAAAGACGGCGAGGAACGGGGCTTTACTGCCGCTGAGTTCAAGCAGGCACAGGCCGACGGCTGGGAGAAACAGTACCAGTACAAGGTGGGCAAAAGGAAGGTGTATATGACCCCTTCCGCAGCGCAGGCGCAGGGCTATGAACGGGTGTCCAAGTACCCCAAAAGCACTAAATATGGCAGACAGAATCCCATCACGGAACGCTGGAACAGCGATGAGCAACTTGTTCTGTGGCGGGCTGCATGGGCAGATGTGACCAACCGCTATTTGGAGCAGTACGGTCACGATGCCCGCATCGACCACCGCAGCCATGCCGAGCGTGGGCTGCTGGAGCAGCCTACGGTCCATGAGGGGGTGGTTGCCAGAGCCATGGAGAAAAAGGGTATTATCTCTGACCGCTGTGAACTGAACCGGCAGATCAAGGCAGACAATGCCCTGCTCCGGGAGCTGAGAGGACAGGTCAAAAAGCTGGCGCAGGCAGTTAAAAATACCATCCCGGCACTTGCTGAGGCCATGGAAAATCTGCGAAAAAATTTGCTTCTGTTCTGCTATCAGCTGGGGTATCTCCGCAAGGGTAAGGAACGCCTGAACACTTCGCTGAATACGCTGCGCCCTGCCCTCGCACAGCACAATCAGGTTTCAAAGGACATTCGAGATAAGACGAAGGAGCGCCGCAGCCTGCTTTCCGAGAAAAAGGCGCTCTCTGCTGTCCATGTGTTCCGGCACAGGGAACTGGCGGCAAAGATTGCGGCCCTGACAGAGGATCTGGAGGAACTGCGTTCTGAGAAAAATCTGCTTCTGGCGTCGCTGGCATATACCGAGGAAGATGCCGCCGATAAATTTCCTAAAGACATCGCTGCCATGGAACAGAGCCTGAAACGGCTGGAAGAACAGGAACATAAATATTCCGCCGAGCTGGACGCTGCCCTGAACGAGTATGCCGGGCTTCGGGAGCAGGCACAGAGCGTTGATCCGGTGCAGCTGTATGAAGCAAGACAGGCCATCCGCCCCGGCAAGGAACAGGAAGCGGAGAACCGAGCACAGCGGGCTTACGGTGAGAAGTACAGCCCGCTTCTGATGTTTGACAGCAAAAAGGCGGTTTTCCGGATGTTGCATAAAGATATGGAGCGGCAGGCAGTACGGAGGATAATATCTCAATACCAGAGAGAACAGCAGATATCATCTCATAAGAGAAAAAGCAAAGGGCAGGAACGTTAATACCGTTTTGACCTTTGGCTCACAATAATAAAACCCGTGTTACTCTGTGTAGTCTTAAAAACAATTCCATAAATAAAGAGTGCAAAAGGCACCCATTACATTAAATTTATATCACCCGATATAAATTAACGCTTACTTTATGTGAATTGTGGTATATTAAGATTCAATAGCATATGTTTTGATTTTTGTTTATCAATAATGAGACAAATGGTCTTGTTTGACTTATCGTGCTATCAATAAAACAATAAATGCTCACGATATGAGGTGTTATCAAAGTATGATAGAATTTAAAAATGTCTCTCAAGGATATAATGGAAAAACAGTTCTGACCGGTATTTCTTTGACGATACAGACTGGTGAATTTGTTGTCCTGATTGGATCTTCCGGTTGTGGAAAAACGACATTGTTAAAAACCATTAATAAGCTGAACCCACTGGAAAAAGGAGATATTCTGATTGATGGTGTTTCTATTAAAAGCATTCCAAACAATAAACTTCGGCGCAGTATTGGATATGTGATTCAAGACGGAGGCCTTTTCCCCCACATGACAGTGGGGGAAAATATTGCTCTATTGCTGAAAACTGTTGGGACGGAAGTCTCAAAAATACCAGAACGGATTGATGAGCTTCTCGAAATGGTGAATTTGGATCCAGACACCTATCGAGACAATTTTCCTATTCAGCTTTCAGGTGGTCAGAAGCAACGTGTCGGTGTAGCGAGGGCATTTGCCGCAGATCCGGATATTATTTTGATGGACGAGCCATTTTCAGCCCTTGATCCGGTTACTCGCAGCGAGTTGCAAAACGAAATCGTCAAATTGCAAAAACAATTTGGAAAAACAATTGTCTTTGTAACACATGATATGGATGAGGCAATCAAAATGGCTGATCGTATTTGCATCATTCAAAATGGTAAAATCGCACAATTTAACAGCCCAGAAGAAATCCTGAAGCATCCTGCAAATACATATGTAGAAGAATTCATAGGAAAAAACCGTCTTTGGGGGAATCCTGCCTATATTAAGGCGGCAGACATCATGAAAAAAGGTGCCATTCGGATATCTAAGGATCGCACTGTGTTGCAGGCACTACAAATTATGAAACACCATGTTATTGATTCTCTTCTCGTCACAAGTGGAAAAAACCTGAAACTGGAGGGAATTGTCTGGCTGGAAAATTTACAGGAATTCCAGAACTACTCATCCTCGTTGGATGATTTCATTTCCACGGACTATACTTTTGTATACGAAGATACAAGCCTCCAGGAAATCATTGATACGATTGATTATAATATCAGCGGCATTATTCCAGTTATTAACCATCAAAAAGAGTTACAGGGATATTTAACGAAAAGTAGTCTGTTGCTGATTTTAAGCAAACGTTATCGAAAAGACAATGAAGATTTATTGGGGGAATAAGCAATGAACACATTTTGGGATGTATTTTGGGAACGACGAGAAGAACTGCTAAAGCTTTTCGTCGAACACATGGAAATGACTTCTACGGCAGTACTGGTGTCCTTGATTGTTGGTGTGATAATCGGTATTGCAATCACAAAAAACAAGACGGCGGCTTCCATTGTGATTGGCATCGCAAACCTGATGCAGTCTATTCCGAGCATTGGCCTGCTGGCATTCATGGTGCCTTTTGTTGGAATTGGCCAGAAGCCGGCAATTATTATGATTGTGATTTATGCCCTGCTGCCTATTATCAAAAATACTTATACTGGGATTACGGGAATTGATCCCAAATTGTTGGAAGCAGCCAGAGGAATCGGATTGTCTAAGTGGCAACGCCTGTTGCGAGTGCAGCTTCCTATAGCTCTTCCCTTCATCATGGCAGGTATCCGAATTTCTGCTGTTACAGCAGTTGGCACCGTCACCATTGCGGCATTTGCTGGCGCAGGCGGCTTGGGTTGGATGATCAACCTGGGGCTTAATGCCAATGATCCAAATTTGGTATTGTTAGGTGCCATTCCCGCCTGTCTGCTTGCACTGCTGGTAGATTTGCTGCTTGAAAAAGTAGAAAAGTCCATCACCCCAGAGGGCTTGAAACCCGCAGACCAAATTGTTTATATGCCGCATGGAAAGCGTGTAATGCGCCGTGGACTGGCATTGGTACTTTGTGCAGCACTGTTGATTGTCCCTACGATATCTTCCGTCGCTCAAAAAATTCTTGATAATGAAGAACGGTTGGTAATTGGTGCACAAAACTTTACGGAATCTCTGATTTTAGGGGATATCTACAGTGAATTAATTGAAGCAAAAACAGATATTCCTGTTGAAAAAACTTATAATTTGAATGGTACTATGATTACAGTAGCAGCGTTAGAGTCCGGCGATATTGACATGTTTACTGATTACACCGGTGTTCTGGCGCCGAACGTCCTGAAACTTCCTATGGAAACAGATACAGAAAAAGTATATGAGGATGTAAAGTCTGGACTAAAAAAACAATTTGGTTTTGAGATGTCTGCTCCAATTGGTTGTAGCAATACATATGTATTAGCTGTGCCTCAGGAAGTATCAGAAAAATATAACCTCACAAAATTATCGCAACTGATTACTCAAGCACCGAATCTGCGCCTGGGTTGTACAACTGCATTTACTCAGAGAGAAGACTTACTTCCCAAAATGAAGAAGGACTTTGGTATTAACTTTAAGGAAGTTGTTGGGCTGGAGGGGAATATTCGGTATCAGGCGATCACATCAGGTGAAGTGGAAGTTACCGATGCATATGAAACAGATGCATTGGTTATGAAAAGCAATCTGGTTCGTCTTGAAGATGACATCTCGTTCTTTCCCCCATATCAGGCAGTGAATGTCTTCCGTTCAGAAGTGCTGGAAGATTATCCGGAACTGATGGAAGTGCTTCCTCTGCTGGATAATGCTATTACCACTGATGAAATGCTTGAGATGAACTATCAGGTGGATGTGGAAGGAAAAACCACAGAAGAAGTTGCACATAATTTCCTTGCATCCAAAGGCCTGATTTAAATAAACCGTTTCCTTAATGGTGCTGCTTCAAGCGGCACCATTTTTATGTGAGTCTGAGAAAAGGAGCCTAACCATGAAATCAATCAGATTATCCAAATATATCACATTTAAATCTTTGGGATTAATTGTAGGAGGGTCGTTGCTCTTTTCACTTGCTATGAATCTTCTAATTGTACCCATGTCACTTTACAGTGGAGGATTTCTGGGCATAGCACAGCTGCTGCGTGAAGTATTATTAAGATTAGGGGTTCAGGTGGAAAATATTGACGTTGCGGGTATTGCGTATTTACTGATTAACGTTCCTCTTTTCCTGATCTCCTTTCGTTCCATTGGGAAACCATTTTTTGTTAAAACCTTGGTCACAGTGGGGTGTTATACTCTCTTTTTAACCATTATCGTCTCTCCGAATCAACCAATTATCACAGATAGGCTGACCTGCTGCCTCATTGGCGGCGTAATTGCAGGGATTGGAGCTGGTATGACGTTGTTGTCAGGTGGCTGTGGCGGAGGAGAAGAAATTCTGGGTGTATATTTGGTTAAAAAGAACCCTTTTTTTAGTGTGGGAAAGCTTTCTATTCTAATCAATGTGTTTGTTTATGGCTGCTGCTTAGTCTTCTTCGATATTGAAACTGTTGTTTACTCGCTCATTTATTCTGTCTTCACCAATCTGTTTATCGATAAGATGCATCATCAGAATATTATGATGGATATTCTGATAATTTCTAAAAAGGAAGGTTTGTGTGACTTGATTCTTAGAACAACAGGCAGAGGGGCTACACATTGGGATGGTTACGGCGGATATACGGATACACCCACCAACATTCTGCTAACCGTTGTGTCCAAGAGAGAATACCATGCGCTGCGAAAAATCATAAAAGAATTCGATCCAGATGCTTTTGTTGTAATAAATGAGGATATTGAGGTTATGGGAAATTTTGAAGTGCGAACATAAACTGTGTTTTAGGGTTAAATCCCCCTTGACAAATCTCTTCCCAATGGAAACTGCTAAAACATCCTCCTGTAAAAACGCCTCCTGCCAGGACAAACGCATGAGTAAATAAATTGTGAACAAATCCTCTTTTTCTGGTATGATAAAAAGAAAAGGGGATGTTATCATGGATGAATTGTTAAAATGGATGGATTATATTGAGGATAGCCGTCAGCAGACAAAAGTACGGCATAAGCTGAAAGATATTATTGTGATTGTGTTGTTCGCAACGCTTGCAAATGTTGATGATTGGGTAGAAATGGAATATTTCGCCCATTACCACGAGGAGTATCTAAAAAAATACATTGAATTGAAAAATGGGATTCCATCCCATGATACGCTCAGTCGGGTGTTCGGAATGTTATCACCGGAAGTGCTGCAGCAACTTTATGGCAAATGGCAGGAATTGCTGAATAAAAATGAAGGGGAAGCTTTGCGGAAGCTGATCTGTATCGATGGAAAAACAATGCGCTCCAATAAAAGAAGAGACGGAAAGCCCAACCATATCGTAACAGCATGGAGCAGGGAAGATGGATTCAGCCTTGGTCAGAAAGTAGTTGATACGAAGAGCAATGAGATTACAGCAATACCGGAATTACTGGAGAAAATCCGTATCAAAGGTCAGATTGTGACCATTGATGCGATGGGAACCCAGACGGCGATCGCTGAAAAAATCCGAGCCGGAAGAGGGGAGTATGTGCTTGCATTAAAAGAAAATCAAAAAAACTTATATGAAGATGTAAGACTTTATTTGAATGATGAGAAAGTAAAAGAGGAATTGCGCGGGTCAGGAATGTATAAAAAAACGATAGAAAAAGCGCATGGACAGTTTGAGATCCGAGAATATTACCAGACGAAAGAAATCCGGTGGTTATCCCAGAAAAAAGACTGGAAAGGTTTAAAGAGTATTGGGATGGAAGAAAAGACAATCCAGAAAGACGGTCAGGAGAAAAAAGAATTCCGTTATTATATAAGCAGCCTCAATGAAGATATCGAATCATTCAGCCGTGCGGTGCGTGGGTACTGGAGCGTAGAAAGCATGCACTGGCAACTGGATGTAACTTTTAAGGAAGATGCGAATGCGACATTGGATAAACAAGCGGCAGAAAACCTTAATATTATCCGTAAATGGTGTCTAAGTATCCTGAAAATGGTGGAGATATTCCGCCCTAATTTATCCATGAAAAAGAAACGATTTGTGATCAGTATGAACCCGGCAGAGTTTTTAGAACAGGTTTTAAATTTTTAAAGATAAGAAATGCGGAAAATACAGGAAGAAAACAATTCATGCGTATGTCGTGGCCTCCTGCAAAAACTGCTTGCCGTAACCGTTCCAAAGTGCTAAGCTGTAAATAAGCATAAATTTCATAAGAATCCGGGCATTCATGCCATCTCTTATCTGCAGCGGAGCAAGCCGTTTCCGGCGCGCTGTATCTGTTTTCTTTTCTGAACTCTATGCTTGGATCACCAACTATTTACAACAGGCAGGAGGAATGGGAAACAGAAGCTCTTCATACTGTTTTTAATATCTTGTTTCTTTTTACAAATATGGAGACATCCCCTTTAAAAATATCTCCTGCCAACAACGGCAGACGTTTGTCTGCATTGCAGGAAGGAGCGATTTTATGATTGAAACAGGAAACATGGAAAAACGGTATGTGAAGCGGGAGTATAAAGACACGGTATTCCGCATGCTTTTTGGCAAAAAGAAAAATCTGCTGGAGCTGTACAACGGATTAAACGGCACAGACTATCAAAATGAAGAGGAGCTCGAGATCTATACCCTTGAAAACGCCGTCTATATGGGGATGAAAAACGATGTTTCCTTTCTTTTGATGTCAGAGCTGAATCTGTATGAGCATCAGGCAAGCTGGAATCCAAATATGCCCCTGCGGGATCTTCTGTACATTGCGCGGCAATATGAAAAGTATGTAATGGGCAAATCCCTGTATTCCGGCAGACTGTTAAAAATTCCGACGCCGAATTTTGTCGTATTTTATAACGGGACAAATGCTCAGCCGGAAAGCCGCATTTTGAAATTGTCCGATTCTTTTGAAACCAAAACGGATGACCCAAATCTGGAACTGAAAGTTTTGCAGCTCAATATCAATACCGGAAAAAATCAACCACTCATGGAACGCTGCCGCACCCTGAAGGAATACAGTCAATATGTGGCGTGTGTCCGGAAGCATACGAAATCAGAACCGATTGCAGAAGCCGTGGATCACGCGGTAACGGAATGCATTCAGCAAGGAATCCTGCGGGATTTTTTGCAGGAGCAAAGAGCGGAGGTAGTCGCGATGTCTATTTTTGAATATGATGAAGAAGAGGAAAAAAGAAAACTCCGGGAGGAAGAATTTGAATACGGAAAAGAAGAGGGCAGAAATGAAGGCAGATGTGAGGGCAGAAACGAAATCCTGTCTTTAATCCAAAATTTGCTTTCCTCCGGTCGCAAAGACGAAATCGAACGTGCTGTCACGGACGAAGCATATCGTAAGGCACTTCTGGAGGAATTTGGACTGGAAACCGACCAGTTCTCCCCCAAATAAAGTCTGTAAAAGTTTTTCCATAAGCAAAAATTAAAAGGTCTTCTTTGGTAAATAATAAATCATAGAAGACCTTTTTGACCTTGTCCTATTCTGATAAATATTGCTTCTGCTTCATACTACCAGTTCATATATCATATCAACTGTATCTGAAATGCTTAGATCCCGAACTAATATCTTCTCAGGAATAATGTGAATAAAATCCTTTTCTTTCCACCACCTTCTCATATCCTGTTCGCTAAATTCTTCTCTATTGGGCTTTGTATTATGTCTCCGCAAAGTTTCTTCAAACGACAGATCATAGTAAAAAGCAAATATATCCTTCCCATATTCCTGTATAGCCAGCTCAAATAAAGGCATATACACTTCTGTAGATAATATCCCTTCTAAAATTGTTATCTCTGAATGTTTTCTGCCATACCCTACTAATTGCATGATCAACGGTAATGCTTCTGCTTCCTTCGCATTCAATATTTGTCTTCGTATCATATCATGCGATATTAGCATAGTATTTCGTCCGAATTTTTCCTGCAGTATTTTTGATACAGTCGTTTTTCCACTGCCGGAATTTCCTCTCACAATAATCAGCTTAGGCATAATCCCCCCTCACGCTTCCGCTTTTTTCAAAATCCCGATGCCGATCGGATACGGTCCCGTATGCACGCCGATCGTCGCCCCGATCTGATAAATCCCGATCTCATCGATCCCGAGGCGCTCTTTTACAAGCCCCTTTAACATCTCCCGGAAAGCGCACGCTTCCTCATAATCATATCCAAACCCGATGCAAAAGCTGTATTCCCCGGGCTTTGCACCGACCTCATCAAGATATTTTTCCGTCATATCCACAACCTTCTGCATGGATTTCTGGCGGCTTCTCGTGATGCCGGAATTAAAGATCTCGCCCTCCTTCAGCGTGATCAGCGGCTTGATCTTCAGCACGCCCGCAGCGATCCCCGCAAGCTTGCCGATCCTGCCGCCGTGCTTTAAATAGTCGATGCTTCCGATCGTAAAAAAGATCCGTCCCGTTTCCCGGATCGGCAGAAGTGCCTCCACGATCTTCTCATAAGAAAGCCCTGCATCGCGCAGCCTGCACGCCTCCAGCACAAACATCCCCTGCAAAACCGTATTGAACGTGCAGTCCATAACCGTCAGCTTCGCCTCCGGATACTCCTCCAGGATCATGTCCTTTGCCGTCACTGCAGACTGCATCGAACCGCTGAATTTCTGCGTGATGCAAATACAGATCATCGGGATATTCTGCTCCGCATATTTCTGAAATACCTCGTAATAATCATGAACCGAAGGCATCGAGGTCTTGGGGAATACATCCGGGTGATCCACCATTTCCTGATAAAACTCCCGCACCCCGATCTCTTTCATCTCTCTTTTATAAATCTCGCTGTCAAAAGAAACATAAAAGGGCACGACCTCGATATTTTTTTCCTTCGTCAGTTCCTCCGGCAGATCCAGAGAACCATCGCTTATGATCTGTACTTTTTCCTGCATGACAATACCTCTCGCTCTATACGGTTTTAAAAACTACTTTTCGCAATGTTTTTATAATAGCACACAGAATCCGGTATGTATAGGGCGCGAAAAATTTTTATTCTTTTTTTACAATTATTTTGTAACAGCGCAACCCCCGGAAGGGCGTTCTGCGCACGGGTGCGGCTGAGCGGCTGCATTATTTCAGGAATCCGTTGACGATCTGCGCCTCCGCTTCCTCCTCCGTCAGTCCCAGCGTCATCAGCTTGATGATCTGCTCGCCGGCAATCTTGCCGATCGCCGCCTCATGGATCAGCGCCGCGTCAATGTTGTTTGCCGTCAGCTCCGGAACCGCCTCGATCCTGGCATGATCCATAATGATCGCATCGCACTCCGTATGGCCCGCGCAGCAGGTATTTCCGTTTAAGCGCGAAATAAATACCTGATGGGACTCGTCCTTTGCCACCGATCTGGAAACCAGATTCGCGCTGGAGCCCTCGCCGTTTAAGTTTACCACAAAGCTGCTTTCCGCCTCCTGCGTCCCGTGCGTCAACAGCCGCTCCCGGATCACGAGCTTTGCGTCCGCGCCCAGATCCGCCACCGTCTTTCTGATCGTGGAATCCACGCCCTTGATCTGAACCATCTCCATCTCAAGATAGCTGCCGTCCTCCATCGTGATCTCCGTGGTCGGGTTCAAAACGCGCTCTCCCTTGCCGTCGCCGCTGCCGTAATGCTTCTCCACATATTTTACCTTTGCATTTTTTCCGACAAAAAAGCGATGCACGCCGTCATGCTCGGACTTCTGATCCCCGCAGTTGTGGATGCCGCAGCCCGCCACGATCACAACGTCCGCGCCCTCCCCGATATAAAAATCATTGTATACAACCTCCGTCAGCCCGCTTTCGCTCAGAACCACCGGAATGTGCACGCTCTCATGGACCGTATGGGGCTTGATGCGGATGTCGATGCCCGTGCCGTCCTCCTTGGAAACAATATCAATATTCGCCGTCGTCGCCCGCTGCGCCGTCTGCCCGTTTGCGCGCAGGTTAAACGCGCCCTCCGGAACCTCGTGAAGGTCTGCGACTTCCGCTAAAAGCCTTTTCTGGATCTCATCTATTTTCTGTGCCATGCTGCCTGTCCTCCTTACCGTTTTAATACATTGCATGAATCGACTGCCGACGCCGTGCCCAAAATCTGCGGCAGGATCTCTTCCCTCGTCCCCTGCTTGGAAATCTGCCCGTCTGCGATCACCACGATCTCGTCTGCAATGTTCAAGATCCGCTCCTGATGGGAAATGATCAGGATAGAGCCGTTTGTCGTCTCCCGCATCCGTTCAAATACCTGGATCAGATTCTGAAAGCTCCACAGATCGATCCCCGCCTCCGGCTCATCGAATACAGAAAGCTGCGTTTTTCTCGCGATAACCGTCGCGATCTCGATGCGCTTTAACTCGCCGCCGGACAGGCTCGCGTTCACTTCGCGGTTGATGTAATCCTTCGCGCAAAGCCCCACTTCCGCCAAATACTGGCAGGCGTCCGCCGCAGACAGGTTCTCCCGCGCCGCAAGACGCAGAAGATCCAGCACCTGAACGCCCTTAAAGCGCACCGGCTGCTGGAACGCAAAACTGACGCCCATATTCGCGCGCTCCGTGATCGACGCATCGGTAATGTCCTTTCCGTTAAAATAAATCTTTCCCGAAGCGGGCTTGTAAATACCGGCGATCAGCTTGGCAAGCGTGGATTTTCCGCCGCCGTTTGGCCCGGTGATCACCACGAATTTGTTGTCATCTATCGTTAAGCTCAGATTTTTGATAATATCTTTTTCGCCCTTTTCATCCTTTACGTCAAAGGACACATTCTCTAATGTAAGCATGAGTTCCTCCTGATCTGCTGAAAAATAGTGTAAAATTGACCCGTTCTGCTTATTATACCCGATTCTAAATTTCATTGCCAGATAATTTCAACAAAAAAAGCTTTTCATCTATCCTGATCTGCCCCTGCAATTACAAATATCCACAATCTCCTTGCCGCCGCCCCGCAAAAATGTTTAAATAGACATATCCAAAGCTGTAAAAGCAAAAAATATTCCATGAAAGGAACACTTAACCATGCCCGAAATCATCGCACAGCGGGAATTCCTGCCCGCCTATATGCTGTTCGACACCATTTTTCTGCTCGTTTATGCGGCGCTTCTTCTGAAAAAGAAAAAATACATGACGACCCTCGTCGGCTTTTTTGCCGGCATCCTGTACATGCTCGTGGATTACGGCATTTTCCACCTCGTCTGCCATACCCGCAGCATCAGCGAAGGCTACAGCCTTTTCTGGGTGCTTCTGTGGATGAGCATGAGCTACGGCTTTACCAATTTTACATGGATCTGGCTCTGCCTTACGAAAGACCGCCATCTGAAAGAATGGACGCTCCTCATCCTGCTGTGGTGGTTCTGCTGCCCGCTTCTCTCCCAGACCTTCGGCGGCAATGCAGCGCCCGTCCTGATCCAGCGCACTACCGGAGCCTACCACGGCTACATGGCGCTCATCCTCCTGACCGGCTATGCAGGCGTGATCCTCTGGAACCTTTTCCATGAAAACCCGAGCCGGCAGTTCCCCTTAAAAAGACTGCTTCTCATCGGCATCCTCGTTCAGTTTGGCTGGGAAGCCTCCCTGCTCATCGGCGGCGTCCGCAGCGCTGCCATCACCTCATGGGGCGACAAGCTGATGACGCTTCTCGTCAACTCCCTGCTCGAAACAAACCTCGGAATGCCCTATGTTTACGTGCTTTACCTGCTGTATTCCTCCCGCTTTACGGAGCAGCTGAAAAAGCGCCGTGAAAAAATCAGCTTTCTTCAGGCGCTGGAGGAAGATCAGGTATAACGGCACACATTTTTTCATAAGAAATCAATGCCCTCAACCGGCAGAAAAAAAAGACAGGAGGATCGCAGATATGTCACAGATTTATACTTCCGCCGACCAGCTGATCGGCAAAACCCCGCTTTTGGAGCTGACCCGTCTGGAACGGCAGCTTGGCATCAAGGCACGGCTCCTTGCCAAGCTGGAATACTTCAATCCCGCAGGCTCCGTCAAGGATCGCGCCGCAAAAGCGATGCTTGACGACGCGGAAGCCTCCGGCAGGTTAAAGCCTAACTCGGTCATCATCGAGCCCACCTCCGGGAACACCGGCATCGGGCTTGCCGCCGTCGCCGCCGCCAGAGGCTACCGCATCATTATCGTCATGCCGGACACGATGTCCGTAGAACGCAGACAACTGATGAAGGCTTACGGGGCGGAGCTTGTCTTAAGCGACGGAACGCTCGGGATGTCCGGCGCGATCGCCAAGGCAGACGAGCTTGCCGCCCGGATCCCGGACAGCTTTATCCCCGGACAATTTGTAAATCCGGCAAATGCCAGAGCGCATTTTGAATCCACCGGCCCGGAAATTTGGGAGGATACCGACGGCGCGGTTGATCTTTTCGTGGCGGGCGTCGGCACCGGCGGCACGATTACCGGAGTCGGGCAATATTTAAAATCCAAAAAGCCCGGCGTAAAAATCGTTGCGGCAGAACCCGCTTCTTCGCCCGTTCTTTCCGGCGGCACGGCGGGCGCGCACAAAATTCAGGGGATTGGGGCAGGCTTTATTCCGGCAGTCTTAAATCCCGACATTTACGATGAAGTGATCGCCGTCCGCGATGAGGACGCCTTTTCCACCGGCAGACTCATCGGCAAAAGCGAGGGCATCCTCGTCGGCATTTCCTCCGGCGCGGCTGTCTCTGCCGCGATAGAACTGGCAAAACGCCCCGAAAATGAAGGAAAGACCATTGTTGTCCTGCTGCCGGACACCGGGGACAGATACCTGTCTACCCCGCTTTTTGCGGACTGACAACAGCATACACTGCCCTGAACCCTTTTATTTTCCGCAGCTGCGGCAGCCTGCGCAGCTTCCGTGCTTTTCTGCCCAGATCCGCTCTGCGTAAGGCTCCCACTGCTGCGCATAGGGCTTACATCTTGCGTACACGTCGTCTGTGGACTCCGGCTGCTGCATATCCGTGCTGTGCGCCCCGCTGCGCGCCACCATTTCGCCCAGCTTTTCCGGGTTTTCCAGCATCGGGCACGGAAGCAGGTGGTTTTCATTGAAGGGCTGTCCCTTGTGATACTCTTTGAATAAGGGCTGCCGCAGGCATTCCAAAAGGCTCTTTTCATGGATGTTTGCATTGGAATAATGGATAAACACACACGGCTCCACGTCGCCCGCCGGATTGATGTGGGCGTACTGCCGCCCGCCCGCGATACAGCCGCCGATGTATTCGCCGTCATTCTGGAAATCAATGCAGAAAATCTGCTTCCCGCCGGTCAGGCTGCGGATTTCCCGCACCCGGCGCACCATGTACTCCCTCTGCTCTGCGTTCAGCATCAGATCGACGTTTGCCCCGTCTCCGATCGGCATATAGTGGAAATACCAGTTAAAACGCACGCCGTGTCCGATCAGCATATCGAGAAAGCTGTCGTCCGTAACCGCCTTATAATTTTGGCTCGTATAGCAGATGGATGTCCCAAACAGCAGACCGTATTGTTTCATCAGATCCATCGCGTGTATCACTTTTTCATAAACGCCTTTGCCGCGCCGGTCATCCGTCGCATCCCCGATTCCCTCAATTGAGATAAAAAACGCCATATTCCCGACCTTCTGCACCTCTTTGCAGAACGCCTCGTCGATCAGCGTCCCATTCGTAAAAAGATGGAATACCGAGGTCTGATGCGCCGCCGCCAGCCTTAGCAGATCGTTTTTCCGGCACATCGGCTCCCCGCCGGTGCACATATACCAGTGGATCCCCAGTTCTTCGCCCTCCGTCACAAGCTTATCCATCTCTTCATAAGTCAGGTTCAGCGTTTTCCCGTATTCCGCCGCCCAGCAGCCTTTACAATGAAGATTACAGGACGCCGTCGGATCAAACAGCAGGATCCACGGCATATTGCAGTCATATTTTTTGCGCAGCTCCAGCACATGGTTGTAGCCGTTTAACATCCCTTCGTAAGCAAGGTTGAGCGTATTCATTTTTAAAATGTGCGGATCGATCTCATTGACCGCCCGGTACGCAAACTGCATCCACTTCCCGTCCGGATCCTGCACCAGCCTGCGCGCCGCTTCAAAGGATTCCGCTTTATGCCTTTTTTTTAAAAAAGGCTCGCCCAGGTCGATCAGCTTTAACGCCTCCTCCGCCATATGCTCCGTCCCTTTTCCCCGCACCGCCTTAATTGCCGCGTCGATCGCCGTACCAAACGCCGCCCTCTGCGCGGCATGTGTCAGTTTATTGATTGCCATACCGGATTCCCCTTTCCTTTGTACCGTTTTATTTGCTGCTTTCATTATATGTGCCTTTCCCCAAAACGGCTTTTACCAGTTTTTATGGTTTGGGGCAAATTGGTACAAAAAGGGGAAAGTGTGATTCTCCTCATTTATAATTGACATTCCCCCACCCGTGTCCCATACTGGATTTAACACGCTAAGGCGCCGGCGTTTTGGCGGTCAGCCCGTCTGGGCAGCAAGGCTTTGGGGCTGCTTCTGCTGCGGACGACTGGCGAGCACAGGGGGATTTTCAAAATAGGGGCGACATTTCAGGCTTTGGAACGGGACTTGTCTGAGCGCGGCGCATGCCGCGCGAGTTCGACCGTTCCGAAGACGTATTGAAATGGCACCATATTTTGCAAAAATCCCCCGTAAGCGAGAATGGAGTCCGCGGCAGAAGCAGCCCCAAAGCCTTGCTGCCCGGACGGGCCAACCGGCGAAACGCCGCAAAAAATACCCACACAAAGGAGATTTTCCACATGAACGACATCACTTCCTACATGATCGGACAGACCAAAAATATCCTCGCCATCGACAGCCCCACGGGCTTTACCTCCCGCGCGGCGGCATATGTGATGGACGAATACAGAAGGCTGGGCTTTGAGCCCCACCTGACCAATAAGGGCGGCATTTTCGTCTGCGTCAGCGAAGGCGCAAAGCCTGCTGCAGCAGACAACAACGCCGCATACTCCGACATCGCTCCCGAAAAAGCGCCGATCCTTCTGGAAGCGCACATGGATACCCTCGGCGCGATGGTATGCCGCATCAACGACAGGGGCCGCCTCATGCTGACCGCCCTGGGCGGCATGAACGCCAACAATGCGGAAGCGGAAAACTGCCGCGTCTATACAAGGGACGGCAAGGTTTATTCCGGAACCTTCCAGATGCAGAACGCGTCCATCCATGTCAACGGCAGCTACAACGACACCTCCCGTTCCTATGACGTGATGGAGGTCGTACTCGACGAGCCTGTGGAAAGCAAGGCGGACGCAGAGGCGCTGGGCATCATGACCGGGGACATCGTCTGCTTCGATCCCCGCACCGTCGTAACCGAATCCGGCTACATCAAGAGCCGCTTCCTCGACGACAAGCTAAGCGTCGGCATCCTGCTTGGCTATGCAAAATATTTAAAGGACAATCAGGTAAAAACCGCCCGCCGGATTTATCAGCATATCACCGTTTTTGAAGAGGTGGGACACGGCGGCTCCGCCTCCATCCCCGCTGACGTTTCCGAAATCCTTTCCGTGGATATGGGCTGCGTGGGCGACGGGCTTTCCTGCAAAGAAACGCAGGTTTCCATCTGCGCAAAGGACTCCGGCGGCCCTTATCATTATGATGTGGTGAGCGCCCTGATTGACGCCGCAAAGAAAAACGGCATCGACTTTGCGGTGGACGTGTATCCCCATTACGGCTCCGACGCAGAGGCAGGGCTCCGCTCCGGCCACGACTGCCGCCACGGTCTGATCGGCTCCGGCGTATACGCTTCCCACGGCTATGAGCGCAGCCATATAAAAGGAATGGAAAATACCCTGCGCCTTCTGCAGGCTTATCTGGGATAACGGCGTCCCGACAGGATTTTTCCCCGAAAAAGGATTTCCCTGCCAAAATTACAGCAAAGGAGAGTTTGCCGCATGAAAGAGATCACCGCGGGCGGTTCTGCCGTCCGCTTCTACGAAGAAACGCTTTCCGTTTCCCTTTTCAGAAACAATGCAGAATGGAGCTGGCGCGAGGGCTTTGTGCCGGTGCTGGAATGTGAAGAGGGTACTTTCCCTTTTGCCAAAGCGCGCTCCGTTTCCCATGAGATTTTCAAAAACGGTGTTGGAACCGGGATCCGCAGCCGTTTCGAGGGCTTTGAAAAAGACGGCGAAGCCTGCCCCTATTCCTTTGAAACGCTCATCTGGATCGAGGAGATTTCCGGGGACATCCGCTTTGAATGGCTTCCGCTCTGCGAAGAAGGGCTTTCCGTCAAAAAAGTCCGCTGGCCCGGCGAAATGTCCTTTGAAAAAGCGGCCCGCAGCTGGTACACCGTCCTCAACCACCAGCAGGGGCTTCTCGTCCCCAACGACTGGGAAACTGCCCTCGACCGCGTTGTTTTCGACGGATTTTTTGAAACGGCAGGCGCTTATATGCCCTGGTTTGGTCAGGTAAAGGACGGCGACGGCTACATCGCCATCTGCGAAACGCCGTGGAATGCGGGCTATACCGCAGACCACCCGGCAGGCGGCCCCTATTCCCATGTGGGCGTTTATTACGAGCCAAGCCTCGGCAAAATGGACTACCGCAGGGTGCTCCGCTATACGCTGCTTTCTAACTGCGACTACAACGACCTGTGCAAGGTCTACCGCGCCTACGTGCGGGAAAACGGGCATCTGCGCACCCTTGCGGAAAAAGCGGCGCAGAACCCTTCCGTTGACCGCCTGATCGGCTGCTGCTTTGTCCACACCGGGATCAAAACCGTCGTCCAGCCGGATTCCGACTTTTTTGACCCGGAAAATCCGGAGAAAAACAACCACTGCACGCCTTTTTCAAAACGCACGGAGGAAGTAAGGCTGCTGCACCGCATGGGCGTGGAAAAAATGTATCTCCACTTAGACGGCTGGGCGCAGCCCGGCTACGACAACTGCCATCCTGATTATTCCCCCGCCTGCATCGAAGCAGGAGGCTGGGAGGGCATGAAGGAGCTGGCGGACACGATGCACGAATGCGGCTATCTGTTCGGCATCCACGACCAGTACCGGGATTTTTACAAATCGGCGGAAAGCTTCGATGAAAACTATGCCTGCCGCTTAACGGACGGCACGATCCCGGAGCACCACCGCTGGGCGGGCGGCCCCCAGTCCTACCTGTGCGCGACGCAGGCTCCCTATTACCTGAAACGCAACTTTGCGGCGCTTTTTGAAAACGGCATCCGCCTGGACGGCGCTTATCTGGATGTGTTTACCTGCAATGAAGGCGACGAATGCACGAATCCGGAGCACCGCATGACGCGCCGTGAATGCTATGAATACCGCGGCCAGTGCTTTTCATGGCTTTTGGCGCACGGCATCCTGTCCAGCTCCGAGGAGGTCAGCGACTGGGCAATCCCCAGCCTCGTGTTCTGCCATTACGCGCCCTATTCCTTTATGATGAAAAAACCGGGACTACCCAAAGACGGGATTCCCGTGCCGCTTTTCAACCTCGTATATCACGACTGCGTGATCGAGCCGTGGATGATGGACAAGGTTTCCGAGCACGACGATTATATGCTGTATGCGCTGTTAAACGGCGGCGCGCCGTATCTTTTGCGCGACGCCGCGTATTTAAACACCGACGGCAGCTTTGAGGGCGACGAGCTTCTGGCGCTGGAAGAGATGATCGCGCGCTCCAAAACCGTTTCCGCCCTGCATGAAAAGGTTGCGAAATGTGAAATGGTGCGCCACCGCATGGATCCTGAAAACTGGTGGATTCAGGAAACGGAATTTTCTGACGGGACAAAAGTAAAAGTGGATTTTAAGAATCAGACTTATGAGATTTCAGAAGGGAGTCTGTGATATGATAGCTGTATGGATCATCGCCTTTTCTTTTACTATAGTCGGCGCAGCTTTCTGCTTCCCGAAGTATTACCGGATATTCACCTGTAAAAACGTGACCTCCGGCAAAATGCTTTCCTGGCAGAGCCCGCGCTCCAACGGGAATTCCACGCACCGCGCCTCCTATGAATATTTTGTGAACGGCGTGCGCTATACCGGAAATACCGGCTGGACTTCCAACGGCATTTTCAGCGCCAGCCGGGAATACCGCGTCCGCTATAACCCGAAAAAGCCGGAGAAATCCTATATCAGCATGACCGGAATGTACTTAAACTGCGCCGCTGCAACGCTCATTTTCCTTGCAGGGCTCTTCGCGTTCGGGGTCGGATTTTTACTGACAGCCGCATTGTAACAGGCTCACGCCGTCCCCAGAAATAAGGTGATCAGGATCGGCACGAAAAACGAACAGATCATGCCGTTTAGCACCGAGAGCACCACCGTTTCCTCGTTCGTATATTTGAGCATCATCGGAAGCGTGGTGTCCTCGCTGGTCGCCCCGGCGGGCGCGATGCAGGTATAATAATTGAATTTTACCGCCAGAAACGGGATGATGAAAAAGGAGAAAATCTCCCGCATCAGATTGCTTAAAAAGGCGATGCTTCCCGCCTCTGCGCCGCACAGATTGCCGATCGTCGCGCCCGCAAGGCTGTACCAGCCCATGCCGCCGGCGATCGCCGCCCCCTGGGCGACCGGCATTTTTAAGAGCGCCGCGCACAGCATTCCGCCAAGCACCGAACCGGCGATGATCCCCGCCGGAATAATGAAGATCCGAAGATGATATTCCCGGATCTTTTTCATGATGCCCTCCCGCATCCCGATCATAATCCCCACACAAAACATCAGCACATACAGGATCAGATCCGTGTTATTTCTAAGCGCCGAAAAGACCGTTTCCCCCAGCCCGAAAAATCCGCAGGCAAGCCCCGCAAACAACGAAAAAACCGTAAGAATGACGATCATTTTCCCGCCTCCTTTCCTTCCGCTTCCCCCCGCTTCTTTTTCCCGAAATTCCGCGTCAGCAAATATACCAGAACCACCGAAAACGCTGTCGGGATCAGAAAATATAAAAAGCTCTTGCCGCCCAGTGACCAAAGCTCCGCAAAAAAGTTCTCATCCCCTCCCAGATTCATCCCCATCGCAAAAATTAAAAGAAACGTGCACAAAAACGCCAGCCACTCAAACCCTTTTTTCGCCTTCTTCGGAATCAAAAATTTCCCGACGGCAACGCCGAGACACATCACAAGCAGTATATCCATAAATTCCTCCGTATTTTGTATTTCGCTGCTTCCCCGGTTCCATGCCTGAATACAGCAATAACCATCGCCCCGCATAAAACAAATTTACACAGTGCGATGGTTATTGATTTTAACACAGGATCCGCAAAAAAGGAACTGCCTTTCGGGCTGATTCTTCCTTCCGGACGGCATTTTCCCTCCGGTTGGGATGCGTCCCGGGACGCTTTGTATCTTTTGTTTAAAATTCCCTGTGAGCGAAAACGGAATCTGCCGAAAGGTCTGTGTCCCCAAAGCCGGAGACGGGACAAACCCTGGGCGGAGGGAAAAGTCCCCCCGCCTGATTCTCAGCTAAGCTTTACTTCCCAGCGGATCTCCTCTTCATCCACGCGGTACTGCTTTAACAGCTCCGGCCCGCAGGAATTAGAGCCGACGCCGCTCATCCCGTAATCCAGATGCCAGATCACATGACCGGATTTTTCCAGCTCATAGTTGTGCGCCTTTTTCGTCAGCTCCTCCGGCGTATAATAAGAAACGTTGAAGGAAAGCGGCTTGCTGCCCTCCGCCTTCAGACCGCCCACGCGCACTTCATCGCAGTGCCAGTGGCTTCCGTTTTCCTGCGGACGCACATAATCCTCATGCAGCCCGTCCACGGTCGATGCAAAACGGTCGATCCAGCAGGAATGATGCTTGTCGCTGTAGCTTTCCGTCGGGCCATAGCCGAAGTATTCCACCTGATTTTCTGCCTCAGGCAGCGTCAGCCTCAGTCCGAAACGGGGCATGAACGGGAACGCAGCGTCTCGCTTTCCGCTCAGGTTAAGCTTCACTTCGCCGTCCGCATTCACCTCCCATACCGCTGTAGCACGGATAAAGGGCTGGCGGTATACGCTCGCGATCGAAAATTCGCAGGAAATCTTTACCGTCTGCCCGTCGCTCTCCGCCGTGCAGCCATATACCTTTGTCCACGGTCTGTCGTATCCCGCTTCTTCCCATTTCTGCTTGATATTTCTGTCGTTGTCGGTCGGTGCGCGCCATGTGCTCCATGCAAGGGGCGCTTCCACCAAAGCCCTGCCGTCCCGGTTCATCGCCGTAAATGCCGCGGCTTTTTTCCCAAATTCATAACGGATCCTGTCGGAAGAGATCACAAATGCGGTTTCCGTCTCCTCCAATGTGACCGTGCCGCAGTCATCCAGCGTCAGCGCTTTTTCCGCTTCCTCAAAAAGTGCAAACTGGTCGAAGCCCAGCTCATGCCCCTTCTGCGTCAGCGCCCGGTCCGCCTTCTGAATATAGGTCAGCTTCACATATGTCCGCTCCCCCGCAAAGCAAGCCAGCTTCGGCAGAACAATCTCCGCCCTTTCATGCGCCGCACAGCAAACCGTTCCGATCACGCCGCTGTCTAAAAGCGCGCCGTCTCTTTTTACCTCGTAATGCACCTCAACGGTATCCGCCAGATCTGCAAAATCCTGCATATTCCGCAGCTCAACCGTGCCGGTAGCCATGTCCTTTAAGGCAGCCTTTACCGGACGGATCTCATTTTTCCATTCCAGAAGCCCGGTGTGGGGGCGTCTGTCGGGATATACAAGACCGTCCATACAGAAGTTTCCATCGTGGGGGAACTCGCCCGCATCGCCGCCGTAATGGAACATATCCCTGCCGTCCGCCGCCTTGCCCTCATAGGTCGCATGGTCGCACCACTCCCATACAAAGCCGCCGCAGAACTTGTCATAATTGTCCAAAAGCTCGATATAATCGTGGATGTCCCCGGGGCCGTTGCCCATCGCGTGTACAAATTCACACTGGATCATCGGCTTTTTCATGCGGGGATCCTCGCAGTAATTTTTAACCCATTCCGTAGAAGCGTACATCTGGCTCATCACATCCAGCATGGACGTGTCGTTGTGATAACCTCTGGACTCCCAGATGCTTCCCTCATAATGCACAAGCCGGGTCGGGTCGTAAGCCTTTACCCATCTGCCCGCTTCTTCAAAGTTTTCGCCAAATCCGCTCTCATTGCCCAGAGACCAGAAAATCACGCTGGCGCAGTTTTTATCCCGGATCACGTTGCGCTTCTGACGGTCTAAAATCGCTTCGCCAAAACGCGCGTCCTGCGCGATCTTTCCGTAATCGTCGCAGTAATCCGCCCCAAACAGATTGCAGACGCCGTGGCACTCCTGATCTGCCTCCGCGATCACATAAAAACCATATTCGTCGCACAGCGCGGGGAAATACGGCGCGTTGGGATAATGGCTCGTGCGGATCGCATTCACATTGCTCTCCTTCATCATGCGCATATCGCGGATCACGCTTTCACGCGTAACCGCCGCACCGGTAAAGGGATCGCTGTCGTGGCGGTTTACGCCGCGGAATTTTACCTGATGCCCGTTTATCAGGATCATGCCGTCCTTTACCGCGATCGTGCGGATGCCGACCTTCTGCTCGATCAGCTCGTCTCCCGTGCTGATCTTTAACGTATAAAGATACGGCTGCTCTGCGTTCCACAAAACAGGCGCTTCCACCGGGATCGAAACCGGTTCGCCCGAAGAATACATGCTGCCGGCTGCATTGCCCTCAGCGTCGCACAGCTCGCAGCGGATCGCCGGATTCCCTTCCACCGAATCAAAGCGCACCGTTACCTCTGCGCGGTTGTTTTCCAGATCCACCGGCGTCTGCACGGTAAAATCGCGCACAAACTCCTGCGGGCGAAGCACCAGCTCCACATCCCGGAAAATCCCGGAAAACCGCAGCTTGTCCTGATCCTCCAGATAGCTTCCGTCGCACCATTTCAGCACCAGCACCGCCAGACGGTTTGTACCCTCATGGGTTTTATCTGTGATCTCAAACTCGCTGGGGCTGTGGGAAACCTGGCTGTAGCCCACAAATTCGCCGTTTACCCACACATAAAAGCAGGAATCCACGCCTTCAAAATATAAAAACTGACGCTTTTTGGCAGCCTCGCCGTCCAGCTCAAAATCCTTCACATAAGCGCCGGACGGATTCTCGTCGGGCACATACGGCGGATCATAGGGAAACGGATAGCGCACGTTCGTATACTGCTTCTGGTCAAAGCCCTTCATCTGCCAGCAGGAAGGCACCTCCATGTCGATCAGCGCCTCCGTATTTTCCCAGAAACGCTCCGGCACTGCCTCCACGCTCGGAAAATAACCGAATTTCCAGTCGTTTCCGCTCAAAAGCATCTGACTTTCCACACCTTCTCCACATCTCGGTACATACCAGCACCGGTTATCCACAGTGCCCACATGCAGCGTGTGGAGATCCTCATAAAATTTTTCCACTTTCATCGCCTTGCAGCTCCTCCTTTAACGGCTGTTTTGGAACTTTGTCATGCCGTCCTGAACTATTGCTTTTTATTATAGTAGAAAATCCCGGTCTGTTGTATAATAAGTATGACCGAAAAATATAACATTTTGAAACTGTGCATCCCCGGCACAGCAACAGGAGACAGCATGCCGATTTATTTTACAAACAGTCCCGTCCGGGAACCGTTTATTTTTGAATCCATCGGAACCGACTGGGTTCAGGAGGCGACCTCCCGCCCCGACGGGCATCCGCTCTATCATTACCTGCAGACCGTCAGTGGCTGCGGGCGCATTACCATTCAGGGAAAAAGCTTTTTTTTACATGAAAACGAGGGGGTTTTGATCGCTCCCTCCATCCGTCATTCCTATTCCGCCCGCACGCCGCAATGGCTTACCTGCTTCGCCACCTTTACGGGGACGGTCGAGGGAAGCATCCCCCGGATCTTAAAAAACAGGCCGACCATCTTTATCGAAAAAGAGCAGGGCGCGCGCATCGGGGAAATGATCCGCCATGCCACGCACAAGTATGAAAATCCGCCCTTAAACACGCAGGAGCTTTCCCTCGACTGCTATCAGCTTCTTTTGCAGTTCGTTGACGGGCTTGCGGATAAGTCCCTTTTGGAAGACCCGCTGTATCTGCGTTATGTGGCTCCGATAGTAGAACAGATCGAAACTCATTACAGCAGCCCCGTCACCGTCGATGAATTAAGCCGCACCGTCTATGTGACGCCCCAGTATCTTTCCCGGCTTTTCCGGCGTTTTTTAGGCTGTTCCGTGTACGAATACCTCACATCCTGCCGCATCAGCCGTGCAAAGGAGCTTCTGCTGACCTATCCGCGCCTTGAAATTCAGGAGATCGCCGGGCGCGTCGGCTTTTCGGACGCCAGCCATTTTATCGCCATGTTCAAAAAAGCAGCCGGCAGGACGCCGCTGGAATTCCGGCGGTTCCACTGACCGCTTTGCCCTGCCTTTTCTTTGTTCAGACGCTTTCCGGGCGCAGGCGGTTTAATTTTTCCCGGTCAAGCTGGAACGGATAATTTTTCAGCTTCGCCGGATTTCCCAGCAGGTCGTCCATCGCCTGCTCCCACAGTTCCTGCGAAAGCTTTGTCTCGCCAAGCAGCGCCCGCACATATTCCGAAAAGCTCTGCGCGCTGCCAAAGCCCAGAAGCGAAAGCACCCGCTGCGCCGCTTCCTGATCCCCGTAATTTTTTAAAAAGCCCGGCAAAAATATCGCCGCCGCCTTTCCATGGGGCGTGCCCAGCTCGCACGTCACGGTGTAGCTGAGCCCGTGCGGCAGGCTCGTTCCCGTATGGGAAATTGCGATCCCGCCCAGCGTACAGGCGTGCATCAGCGCTTCCCGTTCCTCCTCGCCGATTTCATAGGAAAGCAGCCTGTCCTTCACCTGCGCCCAGATCCGCAGTCCCATCTCCGCAAAATCCCGGCTGTACGCCGTGGCGTTCGTGTTCAGATAGCTTTCTACCAGATGCGCCAGCGTATCGACAGCCGTGTTCACACAGCCGCTGCGGGACGCCGTCTGGAGATATGCCGTATCCACCAGCGCCAGCGCCGGAAAGATCCGGTGGCTGATGCCCTGCTTCGTATGCTTTCCCAGATGTGCCAGCGCATCCTGCGCGCCTGCCTGCGGAACCGCGGAAAGCACCACCTCCGGCAGTACGTTTCTTGTCAGGATCGCATAGGGCGTTACCTCCGAGCCTGTCCCGGCAGTCGTCGGAACCGCCGCTACCGGAAGCGCCGGGTAAACCGGTCCCTCCGGCGATGTTTCTGCCGCCTCATATAAAAGCCTTTCATCCCTGTCGGGATTGGCGATCATCAATGCAATCGCTTTTGCCGCGTCCATCGGGGATCCCCCGCCCACGCCGACCACAAAATCCGCCCTTTCTGAAATCCCGACCGCGCGGGCGCGCATTATCGTGTCAACCGACGGATTTTCCTCGATCTCGTCAAACACCGCATATGGGATTTTTTCCCGGATAAGCGCTGCCTCCACGTCCTGCAGAGAACCGTTTATCCGGGAGGAATGCCTGCCCGTAACGATCAGCGCCCTGCTCCCCAGCGCCGCCAGCTCCTGACTGTGCCTGCGCACGCAGTCTTTTTCATTGTAAACCCTTGTCGGCATATAAAAATTCATCCGTCTTTCCTCCAATTCCGCTCCATCTCATCCATATAGGCTTCCGCTTCCGCAAGGATCGTCTCTGCTCTGCGGCGCGTTTCCCCGTCCTCAATTTTCAGCTCCTCAAACCGCTTTTTGTAATAGGAATGTTCCCGCACGATCCGCAGACTCTCCGGGAAATTCAGATCATACAAAAACCCGAAAAAGCTCACCCAGACGTCCAGCCCGCTTACCCGGTCTTCTTTTTTCACGCACCGGCGCGCCGTCAGGCTTTCATAAACCGCATCCGAAATCTTCTCCTGCCCCGCTTCCCCGGCAGAAACCCCGGTTGTATCCTTCGGATCTTCCTCCGCAAACACCCGGAAAATATCGCACTTGTCCGCGTCCCGGATCATCCGGCACAGGAGAAGCGTTTCTTCATCCAGCCCGTCTTCGATCGCCAGACGGTTGTGGTTGGCAACCGCCGTCAGCACCATCTGCCTGTCCTTTTCGGGCAGCCCGTCCAGAAATCCGCCGCTTCTAAGCACCTCGCAGCCCAACTGCGCGTGATCCACACTCAGATGATCCAGAAACGTATCGTAACGCTTTAGCTGCTCAAATCTGCCGATGTCGTGGTACACTGCGCACAAATGTGCCAGCCTGCGCATCCTCGCATCCAGCCCCAGACTGCCGGACAGCCGCTCCATGACCGCATCCACCGCCTGCGTGTGGACGATCTTTAAATGAATTTTCGTATTATCCGCATCATATCTGCCTGCGTAGGCAAGAAAGGCTTCCATTGCATCCATCGTGGTTCCTCCCGTTTATGGCAATTTTCTCTTGTTTTAGCACACCTGCCATATACCCCAGAAAAGAGTCATACGGAAGCGTCCATTGGTAAACATCATCTGCAATTTGTCTTATTCCCCATTTATTTTTTTTATTCTTATGAATTGAAACTGAATACTTCTGAATATCCCGCCAGCTTCCGTATCCAAGTTTGATCTGCTCCACCAAATTTTCATGAATCACAACTGTTATGCTGTCATTCTCAATCACGCAAAACTCCTTCTCAACTTTTGGGAAATCACAACTGCTTTCTGCCTCCTCTAACTCCTGTATCGCTCTTTTTAAAGAAACTCCTTTTTTTAACTCATCCTGAATGGCTGTTGTACTTAATTCCGGTGTAATCTCACATCCGGTCTCAAAATACTCTTCCAAAACTTCGGCACTTATTGATACATCTCTATTTAATGTCATCATATTATCATCCTGCATCCGAAAGCTCCACATCTGAGCTTTCTCAAATGTCCCATTTCGATTTATCCGTCCTGCTGTCTGCAGCAGCGAAAGCAGAGAAGCCGTTTCACGAAATCCTGTGCGAAACGAAAAATTCACACCTGCTTCCACGCAAGATGTTGCTACCAAAATCCAATCTGTATCTTCTTGCTCCCTCAAACGCATTTCCACGGTTTGTATCGTTTTTTCCCGGTCTGCTGGCAGCAATGCCGTTGATAAATGCTCTACCTTCTCTTTTCCATATTTTTTGCATATATCATCAGCAATTACAGCAGCACTTTGTACTGTATTCATAATCAAAATCCTTGGCCCCGGCATATTCATTACCCACTCGGCCAACCCTTCTCGACTTTGAGCGGCAGGATTCCAGCAAAACTGAACTCTGTTTTTTTCATATCCCACCAAAGCCTGGCGAAGATTTCCAGATACCATTTCTGAAATTTGTTTTGTTTCATTTCCAACTAATTCAGAAATTTCCCAAAACCGAACCAGAGACCCGGAAGCCAATATCCAGCTGCAGCTCCATTCCTCTTCCAGTATTTTCATCCAATGCCATGCAAGCGGCATCAGCTTCAAAGGCAGTGCAGCATGAGCCTCATCCACAAAAATAACGCTTCCCGGCAGTTCATGAAGACGTCTCAACGTACTTGCGCGATTAGAACTTAACGTTTCGAAAAATGCAACGGCTGTCGTAACAATGATCGGAGCTCTCCAAAGAGCATTCAGATATCTTGTATCCTTGCTCTGAAAGTCAGCTTTACAATGTAATTCTGCAACAACTTCTTCCGGATTCTCTCCCGGCAATACAAGTGCCTCTCTGTAAACCTTCACGGATTGCGAAATGATATTCGTATATGGTAAAATCACAAAAATATGACGTGCACCAGTTTCCATCGCCCGCCGCAGTTGAAATGCCATCACCGCTGTAGTTTTTCCAGATCCCACCGGTCCATCATGAAAAACGATTCCTTCTTTAGACTCAGAATTTTTACACGCTTCATACATCTCCATCCTAAGTTCATTACGTCTGCTTTTTTCTTTTCTTCGAAGAGTATTCACATAATCATCTAAAGACTCTAATCGAAGCTCTGGAAGCAGTTCGGGCACTTTTTCCTCTTTCAGCCTCTGCCCATAAATACCTGCCGTATCAGAATGATCCGCATCTGTCAGACACGAAAAGACCATTCGTAAAAATACCGAAAAATCACCTTCGTAATATTCCTGAGCATGCACAAACCGCTCCGGAATCAAGCTTCGATGAAGACTGAGCAGCCGCTCTAGCTCCGCATCCGTTACATCTCTGACCACCCGTTCTTTTGATCGGAAACATGCCTCCTCAGACCTATTTTCTTCTTCCTCAATATTAGGAAGGCCTTGATGATGCGAATATATCAACACCAAAGAACCCATTGCATCATGTCCTGCCTGTTTCATGAATGCAGCACCGGCATCCACATGATTGACCGGCAAATGATGCTTTTTTTCTCCTTGTTGATGCAATACCTTCTGGTTTTCCCCGTTTAGTTTTCCCAGATCATGATATTCTGCTGCAAACCTTACGATATTTTCAATTTGCCCTTCATCCCGCACACAATATTCAGCCATTTTCTTTGCGCTATGCAAAGCTTTTTCGATTGTTCCATTTACATGATCCGCATAGCTTTGAGCTGGATACTCATTTTTTGCGCTGTGTGCCAGATAAGTTTCACTCATAGATTCACCAGATCTACAATACGATCTATCTTGCCAAGCAATTCTTCTGGAAGCCCAGTTTTATCCTGATAATCCCTCCAGTTTTGAGAGGGGTCAGAAGCATTTCCGATTCGTTCCGGTGTCAGAGCCTCCAACAGCATATAATCCGGACAGCTTCCCAACAAATGTTTGTGTTCAATATACCAGGCATGACGCAGACGGACATCCGGACGAATGGCTGATCGATTCATATCATATGCATGAGGGATTAAAAGCTTCAGCAGCTCAATATCTTCTGCCGTGCATCCACTCTTATTGGCATAATTGGGATTTACAAAAAACGGCATACAGTAAACGCCATGTTCCACCACCCGAAATGCCAATGGGGCCATACCTGCATTTTTGCCTTCCTGAACCCCCGCTTTACTCGTATTTGTCTGCCTCACAATATCGATAGGAGAAATCGATATTCCTACACCAAACTGAACAACTCCCGTCTTAATATAACCCTTATTTCCATTTTTCTCTAAAAAAGTATTTCCAAACACTCTGGCATCCCAGTATTTTTTCACAAATGGACTTTCTAAAAACTTCTCCTGTCCAAATTCTGTCAACTCCCCCCCTGAAGTCATTTCCTTCATAATCGCAGCACGATCCCGTCCCCGATGTTCTAAGATCTGATAATGTTCTGCATTCGCTTTAAATTTTTCAGGAAGACTTTGAAAAAAGGGGGATGAAGAATCCTCCAACAAATCTCTTAATTTCCGTTTAAATGATACCGGAGAAATCTCTCCCAGCCCGTTCGGCCTCTGACGCGGATCAGATTCCCGATCCGGATCCCCATTTGCATTAGAATTCACCACTTCAATTATTAATAAACCGGTTGCCCTCTTTAATTCGTTTGCCATGCTGCTTTCCTCCTCATCTTTTTATAAATTACTTTCCTGAATATTCTCTGAATTTTCACTCTGATTTTCAATTCGTGTTTCTTCCGCTTCCTTTTGCTTTGGAAGCTCTGCTAAATATCCAATAAAATATTGTGCCTTTTCTTCTTCATTAAAGCGAATCTGTCCGCTCCAAACCTCTTTCAACTGTGCGGCAATATTTCCGTATAAAGAAAGATATTCTCTCACACGCTCTCTTTCTTTTTCCGTTACTTTAACTCCTTTTAAGACACAAGTCTTTGCCCATGCAATATAGGGATTCATCCGATCCCCTAATATTCCCAATGCTTTATATGGCTGCTCCGCTCCCATAATATACATTCCGCTTCCTACTAATGTATTCGGAATATCATTATCCCGTACAACTCTGCAGTACATCTCATGCAATGCATCTGATACCTGCAGCAGCTGTCCAAACAAATATGGAAATTCCTGCATATACTTCTCCTTTCTGATTCCTAGCTGATATAAAAACAGTCCCATTAATGCCAATATTTTCTGCAGCTCCCGCAGCATTATAAAATCCGTTTTATCATACTGCTGTCTGGAAATTCCTGCTCTTCCCAAATACGGTGCCAGATTTGTTATATTTCTTACCAGTAAAAACAAATCTCGTTGCACCATTCCCTTCTCTTCTTCAAAAAGCAACTGTATCCCATGATAACACGGAAATGGCTTAAACTTATCTGTAGATAGCTTTCCGTCCTGTCTCCAAATCTGATTCAATACCCCTGAAACTTCCAGTGGATACAAAGTCCATGGATTTCCGAATACAAATCTCGGAATATTTTTACATCCCGCTGCCCACTGCTCACTGCGCCGCTCTATATCTCCCGGAGATATATTGTAGGCATAGACAACCTTTGTTCTGGCTTTATCTAATTTTCGTAAAACAAAATATTGAATCCGTTCTGACACAGGATCTGTTCCCGGCTCCTTTGTCTTCTTTAGTTCTTCAACAAATACTTTTGCAGCTGCCTCAAATCCTCCTTTATTCCTCCGCCTCTTTTCCGCTGCATTTTCTTCCTCTTTTTTCACATTACCGGGGTGCTTGAAAAAACTAACAAAACTGAATTTATTTTGCCGCAAAGTTTCCGGATATGCAAACAATACTTCATCCTTATCTATACTGATCCAGGTAATCTCTTTATGCTCCTCATCGCTCATCCACGCCAAAGCCGCCTGTAACTTAAAACGCATCTCTTTTGATATTGGATATGTAGCATTTTCTACTCTTCCGTAACGGCTTTGACATGGCTGTCCGCGAAACATCGTCCTAAGAGATACTTCAAAACCCGCCGCCAATTTTACAGTTGGCATCGGTTCTTCAAGAGGCATAAACATATTTCCAAATGCATCCACCTCCATTTTCCCGCTCTCATCCTTCGCCGCTTCATCTGCCTCCATCAGTTTTTTATTCAGCATATTGGTAAAGTTGGCTGCCGCAGTTGAACATCCGTCCTTGATCAACTGCCTGCAGTTCATTACAACAGACAATGTACCATAATCATCTTCCGCATCTTTTTCTTTTTTCCCCAGATGGAATAAAATCTGTAGTAAAAATCGAATCTCTATTTTTTGCTCCAGCAATGCAAATACCTGCTCCTGCAGCGCACTGTGCAGATGATCTGCATCTGAAAAGGCATCCGTCTCCCCGATCAACTGCTGCAAAGAAGAAAAAGGAATTCCTGTTTTAAAAAACAGTTCTGACATTTCTCGAGGAATTTCCTGCATACTGATCCGGTATTTATTTCTAAATTTCTTTCCCCAGTTATTCTCTCTGCAGAAACTTCTAATTTCTTCCACATTAAATTCTGCTGTTTTTCCATCCATCAACTCTGAAATCTTCTTTTTTTCCAATTCATCTGTCAGTCGATAAAGCGGTGCCAGATTTAATGCCGGAAATGTCCCCTGATTCGTTCCGTACTTTCTGATCTCGGATGCCTGTTCTGCTGTAAGACTTTTAATTTTATAAATCTGTCCATTTTCCAAAATAATCTGCACACAGGGAGCTTTTTTTGTAACTTTGGGAATCGGTTTATACTTAGGATGAGTATGCTCCGCAACAATATTGGCTTGCTCCATTGCCTTGGTTAGCTGATACAATTCATTGATCATTTATCATCCCCCTCCTGCGGAAATTCCAGACGTCCCTTATGAATTCTCAACGCCTGACTGTAAACTGCATCATAAGAAGAGCGATAACCATACGGAAAGACTTCCTTTAACATAGAGGGAATTATGATATCAGGAAGTTCTGTATACACTTCTGTCTCTGTTCGAAATGGTCCAAAATAAGAAGGTGTAAATTCCTTCCAGCCTAACACAGGAATCGAAAATGCCTGTCCCCGCTTTAAACGACGGTTGAATATTTCTTGATAGGCATGCCCAGGCGATGTTGTTTTCCGATCCCATTCCAATGCCCTTTGGGGAAGATTCCGCTTATGATGATTGATCTCCACATTTGCATAAAGCCTATAACAAACATCTATAAGTACCGTTGCATAAAGCTGATAATTGGTACCCTTTTGTATAGATTTGCTCGCTCTCAATGGTCCCCCGTAATTCGTCACATAAGAATAGTATTGAATCGGTGCACAAACCTCTACTACAGTCGGGACAATTCTGATATCCGGCCCCCACAAAATCGATTCAAATATCCCTCTAATCGCAGACGGAGTGGGAACCGGATAACTAGTATAGAATAAATTAAATTTCTGCTATATATTTTTGAGATGATGTATGGTAAAATAGTGTTATCAAAGAAAGGATGATCGCTATGAGAAAAACATATCTTCCTCTGTCAGATGAAGACAGGAATTACCTTAAA
>ERZ894183.414-NODE-414-length-35715-cov-8.022658_pt1 | contig 35715 bp, 25 predicted proteins | sample MGYA00380279_ERZ894183 | MGnify/ENA primary metagenome ERZ894183 (study PRJEB32331, sample SAMN06328422) | human gut metagenome | biome: human gut microbiome; feature: stool | host: Homo sapiens | collected 2013-06-26 ... | reverse complement strand
AGTCTGGTATCATGTGCACAATTCACGCTTACACAGGAGATCAGATGACTCTTGATGGCCCACAGAGAAAGGGTGACCTGAGAAGATCTCGTGCAGCAGCAGTTAACATCGTTCCTAACAGCACAGGTGCTGCTAAAGCAATCGGTCTGGTTATCCCAGAACTGAACGGAAAGCTTATCGGAGCTGCTCAGCGTGTACCAACCCCTACAGGATCTACAACAATCCTGACAGCAGTTGTTGACGGAGAAGTTACAGTTGATCAGATCAACGCAGCTATGAAGGCAGCTTCTACAGAGTCATTTGGATACAACACAGATGAGATCGTTTCCAGCGATATCGTTGGTATGAGATATGGTTCTCTGTTTGATTCTACTCAGACAATGGTTCTGCCACTTGACAACGGAACTACAGAGGTTCAGGTTGTTTCTTGGTATGACAATGAGAACTCTTACACAAGCCAGATGGTTAGAACAATCAAATACTTTGCTGAATTAGCATAATGTAATTGATTTTATAAGAGACTCAAAAGGGTCCGGTCGGTTTGGACCGGATCCTTTTTTCTATCATGATTAATTTGAAGGAGATGAAATTATGCTTAACAAAAAATCTGTTGATGATATTAATGTAAAGGGGAAAAAGGTTCTGTGCAGATGTGATTTTAATGTACCATTGATCGATGGTAAGATCACAGACGAGAACCGTCTGGTAGCTGCACTTCCTACAATCAAGAAGCTGATTGCTGATGGAGGACGTGTGATCCTTTGCTCACATCTTGGTAAGCCAAAGGGAGAACCAAAGCCGGAACTTTCACTGGCACCTGTAGCTGTTCGTCTTTCAGAACTGCTGGATCAGGAAGTTAAATTTGTTCCGAGTGATGTAGTAGTAGATGACAGTGTAAAAGCTGCTGTTGACGCTATGAAAGACGGAGAGGTGATTCTTCTTCAGAATACACGATACAGAGCAGAAGAGACAAAGAACGGAGAGGCATTCTCTAAAGATCTGGCTTCTCTTTGCGATGTTTTTGTAAATGATGCATTTGGTACAGCTCACAGAGCACACTGCTCTAATGTAGGTGTAACACAGTTTGTTGATACAGCTGTAGTTGGTTACCTGATGCAGAAAGAGATTGACTTCCTTGGCAATGCAGTTAATAATCCGGAGAGACCGTTTGTTGCTATCCTTGGCGGAGCTAAAGTATCAAGCAAGATTTCTGTAATCGAGAATTTGATCGATAAGGTAGATACCCTGATCATCGGTGGTGGAATGTCTTACACATTCAGCAAAGCAAAAGGTGGCTCAGTTGGTAAATCCCTGCTTGAGGAAGACTATTGTGAATATGCACTGAACATGCTGAAGAAAGCAGATGAAAAGGGCGTTAAACTCCTTCTGCCGGTAGATAATGTGATTGCAGATGATTTTTCAAATGATGCTAACAGCAAAGTGGTAAATGCTGGTGAGATTCCGGAAGGTTGGGAAGGTCTTGATATCGGACCGGAGACAGCTAAGATCTTTGCAGCAGCAGTAAAAGATGCGAAGACAGTTGTATGGAATGGACCAATGGGATGTTTTGAGATGCCGAACTTTGCAAAGGGTACAGAGGCAGTAGCTAAGGCTCTTGCTGAGACAGACGCTGTTACTATCATTGGCGGTGGTGATTCTGCAGCAGCAGTTAACCAGCTTGGATACGGAGATAAGATGACACACATCTCTACAGGTGGTGGAGCTTCTCTGGAATTCCTGGAAGGAAAGGAACTTCCTGGTGTGGCTGCTGCTAACGATAAATAAGACGAAGAAAGAGGTAGAACGAACATGGCAAGAAGAAAAATTGTTGCAGGTAACTGGAAAATGAATAAGACGCCAAGCGAGGCAGTAGCCCTTGTTGAGGAACTGAAACCGTTGGTAGCTAGTGATGATGTGGATGTAGTATTCTGTGTGCCGGCTATTGATATTATTCCAGTAGCTGAGGCTGTTAAAGGAACTAACATTCAGGTTGGTGCTGAGAATATGTACTTTGAAGAGAAAGGTGCTTACACAGGCGAGATTTCACCGGCTATGCTGGTAGATGCTGGTGTTAAGTATGTAGTACTTGGACATTCAGAGAGAAGAGAGTATTTTGCTGAGACTAACGAGACAGTTAACAAGAAAGTCCTGAAAGCATTTGAGCATGGTATTACACCAATCATGTGCTGTGGAGAGACTCTTGAGCAGAGAGAGCAGGGAGTTACCATGGACTTCATCCGTCAGCAGGTTAAAGTTGGTCTGCAGAATGTAACAGCTGATCAGGCTAAGACAATGGTTATCGCTTACGAGCCAATCTGGGCTATCGGAACAGGTAAGACAGCTACTACAGAGCAGGCTCAGGAAGTATGCTCAGGCATTCGTGCCTGCATCGCTGAAGTATATGATGAAGCTACTGCAGAAGCAATCCGTATTCAGTACGGCGGATCTGTTAATGCTACTACAGCTCCTGAATTATTTGCTCAGCCGGATATTGACGGTGGTCTTGTAGGCGGCGCAGCTCTGAAGCCAGATTTCGGAAAAATCGTTAACTACAAATAAGACAAAATTTCAGGTCGTGGGGGTGGAAAGATTCGCCCCTGCGATTTTGTGTTTTTATGAATTTGTGCTAAAAAATAGTAGAACATAGAGGAGATAGAATAATGAGCAAGAAACCAACCGTACTCATGATTTTAGATGGTTATGGATTGAATAATGAGACCAAAGGTAACGCCGTAGCAGAGGCTAAAAAGCCGGTTATGGACAAACTGATGGCTGAATGCCCATTTGTACAGGGCAACGCAAGTGGACTTGCTGTAGGTCTTCCTGATGGTCAGATGGGTAACTCAGAAGTAGGGCATCTGAACATGGGAGCCGGACGTATCGTATATCAGGATCTGACTAAGATCACAAAAGCAATTCAGGATGGCGATTTCTTTGAGAATAAGGCATTGCTTGCTGCATGCGAGAATGTAAAGAAAAATGATTCTGCACTGCATTTATATGGTCTGGTATCTGATGGAGGTGTACACAGTCATAATTCACACATTTACGGACTTCTGGAACTGGCTAAGCGCCAGGGTATCAAGAAAGTATATGTACACTGCTTCCTTGATGGACGTGACACACCACCGGCATCTGGTAAAGAATACGTAGCTGAACTTGAAACTAGGATGGCAGAAATCGGCGTTGGTGAAGTGGCATCTGTTATGGGACGTTATTATGTTATGGACCGTGACAACAGATGGGATCGAGTAGAAAAAGCATACCGTGCACTCGTATTTGGCGAGGGTGAGAAGACTACAAGTGCTACAGAAGGCATTCAGGCTTCTTATGACAAGGATGTAACGGATGAATTTGTACTTCCGACTGTTGTAGAGAAAGACGGAGTCCCGGTAGCTACGATCAAAGATAACGATTCCGTGATCTTCTTTAATTTCCGTCCGGATCGTGCAAGAGAGATTACAAGAACATTCTGTGATGATGCATTTGACGGATTTAATCGTGGAGAAAGAATCCACACCACATATGTTTGCTTTACAGAGTATGATGTGACCATTCCTAACAAGCTGGTTGCGTTTGTAAAAGAAGAGATTACCAATACATTTGGTGAGTTCCTTGCTGCTAATGGTTTGAAACAGGCACGTATTGCAGAGACAGAAAAGTATGCACATGTAACGTTCTTCTTTAACGGCGGCGTTGAGGAACCAAATGAAGGTGAGGATCGTATTCTTGTAAAATCACCAAAGGTTGCAACTTATGATATGAAGCCGGAGATGAGCGCATACGAAGTATGTGATAAGCTGGTAGATGCGATCAAATCTGACAAATATGATGTGATCATCATCAACTTTGCTAACCCGGATATGGTAGGTCATACTGGCGTAGAACCTGCTGCAATCGCTGCAATTGAAGCTGTAGATGCATGTGTTGGAAGAGCAGTAGATGCAATCCGTGAAGTAGACGGACAGATGTTTATCTGTGCTGACCACGGCAATGCAGAACAGCTGATTGACAAAGAGACAGGTGAGCCATTTACAGCACATACAACCAATCCGGTACCATTTATTCTTGTAAATGCAGATCCTGCATACAAGCTTCGTGAGGGTGGATGCCTTGCAGATATCGCACCGACTCTGATCGAGCTGATGGGACTGGAACAGCCAAAAGAAATGACAGGTAAATCACTGCTTGTAAAATAAGCCGATATGTATATAATATGAGAGCCCGAACATTATTTGTCCGGGCTCTCATATTATATAGGATAGGTTAAAATGGGTGTCAGATTATTCAGCCTTCTTGCATCGGCAGCTATTGCTCCATAACCGTTCAGCGGTCGGAGTCCAGTTCTCGGCATATGCCATACATTTATCACAGAGGTGGTCGGCACTTTCCGGTGACTGGAGATCGGTAGAATGTGCACCGGATTTAGCAACCATCTGCCGCAGAAGTTGTGGGTTCTCAAGCATCGGACACGGTTTCAGATGGTTCTCATTGAATGGCTGACCATCGTGATATGCCATGAACATCGGAGACTGAAGCACTTCTAACAGGCTCTTTTCGCGGATATTGGAATCAGAATAATGGATGAATACGCATGGGTCGCAGTCTCCATTCGCATTGATATGCAGATAGCGGCGTCCACCGGCGATACATCCGCCTACGTATTCGCCGTCGTTCTGGAAATCCATAGCAAAAATTGGTTTTGTTGCACGTACCTGACGGATCTTATGATACATATATTCACGCTGCTCAGGTGTTGGCAGGAGTTCTGGTACAGCATCATTTCCAATCGGCATATAGTGGAAATACCATACAAACTTGGCTCCCCATTTGATCATCTGGTCAAAGTATTCATCACTGCTGATAGAATCCAGATTCTGACTGGTATAGCAACAACTGATACCAAATGGAAGTTTCTTCTCTTTTAGTAGGTTCATAGCTTTTACAACCTTCTGGAATGTTCCGTTTCCACGTCGTCCATCGGTGGCTTCTTCAAATCCCTCTACGCTAATTGCAGGAATGAAGTTCTTTACATCCAGCATCTGTTCAGCAAATTCTTCATCAATAAGGGTTGCATTGGTAAAAGAAAGAAACTGGCAGTCATGATGCTTTCTGCATAATGCGATCAGATCTTTTTTACGTACCAACGGTTCACCACCGGTATATATGTACATGTAGATGCCCATTTCTTTCCCCTGCATAATGATAGAATCAATTTCATCAAAGGTCAGGTTTAGCTTGTTTCCATATTCGGCTGCCCAACAACCTGTACAGTGCAGATTACAGGCAGATGTAGGATCAAGTAGGATTGCCCATGGAATATTACAGTGGTATTTCTCGCGCAACTCTGTTTGTCTTTTCCATCCAAGTAAGTTGGCATTGAGAAAGAAATTTTCAAACACTGCTTTTAATATGCCGGGATCAATCTCTGTCAGTATATTAATAATAAGCTGATACATGTTGTTGTCCGGATTATTAATGACCTTTCGGATTGCGGCACGCTGGGATGGATAGCTGTTCGGTCCATCGCCGGCTAATTTGTCTACCCAATCCATAAGCTTCGGAAGATTCTGTTCTGGGTTCTTTTCAATATAATTAAATGCGGTTTTCAGACCATATTGTACAATTCTGCTTGAAGTATCCATGATATTCATTCCTCCATTTATACTTATTTCTTTCAGTTATATATATAATGATATATATCTGTTTGAAATTAACAATCGACAAAAAAATCCCTGTGTCAAAAATTTGGACACAAGGATTACTCTGTCTAAAAGGTATGTGAGGAATAAAATGCTATCTTTGGATGAAACGTTCAAGAGCAGTATCAAGACTGCCATCTACTAAGGTAAGATAATCATCCAACTGAATTTTATGTTCATTTGGCATACCGTGTTCTAACCATTCGAGAATCAGTTCGAGGCAGATCCACGTATAGGCTTTGGTAACAAATACACGTTTTTCCTTTGGTACAGACGAAGCTGACGTGCACAGGGAAATGCGGTAGTCTATGATCGGTGTAATAAATTTCAGCAGAAAATTCTCATAATATGTTTTATTAACGGGGTCATATGCATGAAGAATCTGCTTTTTTCTGGAATAAAGGAATTGATATAAGTGATAAATGCTTTCCTTCCATTCGATAATCAGAGAATCTTCAGAGAAATCTGATATATCGGATAAATATTCTCTGATATCATTCTCCAGAGTCCATTCCATCAGTTCATAGATGTCACGGAAATGATAATAAAAAGTCTGACGGTTTACCCCGCATTTAGTCACAATATCTTTTACTGTAATCTTATCAATCGTTCGGGCTTCCAGAAGTATTTTAAAAGTTTCCGAAAGAGCCTGTTTGGTAGATTGCCGCATAGAATACTCCTTTCAAATATTTATCTCAGTCGAGAAGACTCCAACCTCTTCAGGTGGTGAGAAATAGCAAATTTGTCTCAGTGGGAGTTAGGTCTCCGACTGAGATAAACGCTCCGCGAGGATGCGCAGTGATTCTGATAGGAATATGTCAGCTTCGCTGACCAGAATCACGCGCCAAGTCTCACGGACGTTCGACTTTAATTAGAAGCATCAAGATTCTTGTTAGCAGTTGACAGCATTAATTTGATACGGTTCAGCTGGTTAACCTCGCTGGCACCCGGATCATAGTCGATGGCTACGATATTTGCCTGAGGGTAACGCCTGCGGAGTTCTTTAATAACGCCCTTACCCACTACATGGTTTGGCAGACATGCAAATGGCTGTGTACAAACGATGTTGGATGCACCGCTGTGGATCAGTTCTAACATTTCTCCGGTAAGGAACCATCCTTCACCGGTTTGGTTACCGAGGGATACGATTTCGCACGCCATTTTACCAAGATCTTCGATCTTAGCCGGAGGGGCAAAATGTTTGCTCTTTTTAAACGCTTCCGTTGCCGGGGCACGAAGCCATTCGATAGCTTTGATTCCAAGGTTACCGAGCATTTTCTGCTTTTTGGCAAATCCAAGTTTCTCTACTTTGAATGTCTGATTATAGAAGCAGTAGTTCAGGAAGTCCAGAAGATCAGGAACAACTGCCTCAGCACCTTCGCTTTCCAGAAGGTCTACCAGATGGTTGTTGGCTGCAGGCAGGAACTTAACCAAGATTTCACCAACAACACCGACACGAGGCTTTTTGATATCCAGAAGTTCGATATTATCAAAATCTTCAATGATCTCGCGGCACATTTTCTTAAACTTATGTCTGGATGGATAACCGTTGGACACAAAATCAGCGCAGCGTTTTTCCCATTTCTTATGCATAGCGTTCACAGATCCAGGTACAGCCTCGTATGGACGGAGACGATATACACATTTCATGAAAATATCTCCGAATACAACTGCATATACACCGCGGACAATCAGTGGAGCAGTGATCTTGAATCCAGGATTGCCTTCCAGTCCGCTTAAGTTGATGGAGATGACCGGAATATGTGCGTATCCGGCTTTTTTCAGTGCACGACGGATAAATCCAATATAGTTGGATGCACGGCATCCACCACCGGTCTGACTGATGATGATAGCAATCTTATCGGTATCGTATTTGCCGGAAAGAATTGCCTCCATAATCTGGCCGACCACCATCAGTGATGGATAACAGGCATCATTATTTACATATTTTAATCCCACATCGACTGCCTGTTTGTTGTCATTCGGAAGTACTTCAATCTTATAACCGGAAGCACGGAATGCCGGCTCTAAGAGTGAAAAGTGAATCGGCGACATCTGAGGGCAAAGAATGGTATATTCTTTACGCATTTCTTTGGTAAATGGCACCTTGGTAATGTTAGCAGGACGAATCTCGCGTTTGGTTCCACGCTGTTCACGCACACGAAGGGCGGCAAGCAGGGAGCGGACACGAATACGTGCTGCACCGAGGTTATTAACCTCATCAATCTTTAAGGTGGTGTAGATCTTGTCTGAGCGATTCAGAATATCTGCTACCTGATCGGTTGTAACTGCATCCAGACCACAGCCGAAAGAATTCAACTGGATCAGATCCAGATTCTCGGTTGTCTTCACATAGTTGGCTGCTGCATACAGACGAGAGTGGTACATCCACTGATCCATAACATTGATCGGACGTTCTACCTGATGCAGGTGAGACACACTGTCTTCAGTCAGTACGGCAATATTGTAGGAATTGATCAGTTCCGGAAGACCATGGTTAACCTCAGGATCAATATGGTATGGACGTCCGGCAAGAACGATACCACGGTTACCGGTCTCGTTCAGGAATGCGATGGTTTCTTCTCCTTTTTTCATCATATCCTCACGGCAGGCGGCAAGCTCCAGCCATGCGTTATGTACAGCGGCTCTGATCTCTGTTTCAGGGATGGAGAATCTTGTTCCGATTTCTTCTGTCAGACTGGAAGAAAGAGTCTCTTCGCTCTTGAATGAAAGGAATGGATGAATAAAGTCGACTTCTCCATTCACAATCGCATCCATATTATTCTTAATATTCTCCGGATAGGAGGTTACGATCGGACAATTGTAGTGGTTGTTGGCATCCTCGAACTCCTGACGCTCGTAAGGGATGCTAGGATAGAAGATATGTGGAACCTTCTGGTTGATCAGCCACTGGACATGTCCATGTGCAAGCTTAGCCGGATAACACTCAGATTCACTTGGAATGGATTCAATACCAAGCTCATATATTTTTCTTGTAGATGCCGGTGTCAGAATTACACGGAATCCAAGTTCGGTAAAGAAAGTATGCCAGAACGGATAGTTCTCGTACATATTAAGTACACGAGGAATACCCATGACACCTCGTTTTGCTTTTTCTTCCGATAATGGTTCATAGTCAAAATACCGGTGCATCTTATAATCAAAAAGGTTCGGTAATTTATTAGCTGTTTTTTCTTTACCAAGACCACGTTCACAACGGTTACCCGTAATAAACTTACGTCCTCCGCTGAAATGGCTGATGGTAAGACGACAGTTGTTGGTGCAACCCTTGCATTTGGTCATAGTTGTGCGATATTCCAGAGCATTAATATCATCGATGGACAGCATGGTTGTACCTTCGCAGTCTACGTAACGCTCTCTGGCAATCAGTGCAGCTCCAAATGCTCCCATGATACCTGCAATATCCGGGCGAACTGCTTCGCATCCGGCAATCATTTCAAAGCTGCGAAGAACAGCATCGTTATAGAATGTACCTCCCTGAACAACGATGTGCTTACCGAGTTCAGAGGCGTCAGATACTTTGATTACCTTAAATAATGCATTTTTAATAACAGAGTAAGCAAGACCGGCAGAAATGTCAGAGACTTCAGCTCCTTCTTTCTGTGCCTGCTTTACTTTGGAATTCATAAATACAGTGCAACGTGTTCCAAGATCGATCGGATTCTTGGCAAATAATGCTTCATGTGCAAAATCCTGAACAGAGAAGTTCAAAGATTTGGCAAAGGTCTCGATGAAAGAACCACAGCCGGAAGAGCATGCTTCGTTAAGTTGTACGCTGTCTACAGTCTGGTTCTTGATCTTGATGCATTTCATATCCTGGCCACCGATATCCAGGATACAGTCTACATCCGGTTCAAAGAAAGATGCAGCATAATAATGGGATACGGTCTCAACTTCACCCTCGTCCAGCATCAGAGCGGCTTTGATCAAAGCTTCACCATATCCGGTAGAGCAGGAGTGGACAATTTCCACATCTTCCGGAAGTCTGGAATAAATATCCTTGATTGCGGAAATGGTAGTACCTAATGGATCTCCTTCATTATTATGGTAGAAAGAGTAAAGAAGAGTGCCATCTTCACCTACCAGTGCTGCTTTGGTTGTAGTAGAGCCCGCATCAATACCGAGGAAGGCTTTACCATGGTAGGAAGACAGTTCCTTCATTGGCACCTGGTCTTTATTATGACGATTGGTAAATTCGTTATAGTCATCTTCTGAGGCAAAGAGCGGCTGCATACGCTCAACTTCAAAGTCCATCTGAATGTGATCGGCAAGTCTCTGCTGCATAGTCTGAATCGGTATGTCCAGATCATGCTCAGAATTCAGCGCAGATCCAATAGCAGCAAAGAGGTGGGAGTGATCCGGAGCAATGGTATGTTCGTCATCCAGCTTCAAAGTACGGATAAATGCCTCTTTCAATTCAGATAAAAAATGAAGCGGTCCACCAAGAAATGCTACGTGTCCGCGAATTGGTTTACCGCAGGCAAGACCACTGATGGTCTGATTGACTACTGCCTGGAAAATCGAGGCAGATAAGTCTTCTTTCGATGCACCTTCGTTGATCAATGGCTGAATGTCAGATTTGGCAAATACACCACAGCGCGCTGCAATGGTGTAGAGCGCTTTATAATTTTTAGCATACTCGTTCAGTCCTGATGCATCAGTCTGAAGAAGAGAAGCCATCTGGTCAATAAAAGAACCGGTACCACCGGCACATACACCATTCATACGCTGCTCAATATTACCGCCTTCAAAATAAATGATCTTGGCATCTTCGCCGCCGAGTTCGATTGCTACATCGGTCTGAGGGGCATAGTCCTGAAGGGCAGTGGATACAGCCACAACTTCCTGTACGAATGGGACTTCCAGATGCTTGGCAAGTGTCAGTCCGCCGGAACCGGTGATGACCGGTGAAACATGGATACTGCCGAGTTTCTCTGCTGCACGCCCCAAAAGGTCGGAAAGAGTTTCCTGAATGTTGGCGAAATGCCGCTCATAACTTGAAAATAATACTTCATTGGCAGAATCTAATATGGCAATCTTAACTGTAGTAGAACCAATATCAATTCCCAATGTATAGATCTCGTTTCTATTCATGGATATCTCCTTTTCTGGTATATAAATATGTGTCTTTTCTTATTAAAATGTGTAAAGGATTTTTTTTACAACTTTTAACATTATACGACATTCATTTCTAAAACACAATTAGAAGTTGCCGGAGATAACGTGAAATATTTATAAAATACAGAGCGGAAATATGTAAAATATGTGTTTTCATCGGTGCGTAATTGACAAATAAAAAATGAAAAGGTAGAATAACTACATGTTTACAGCAAAGATTAAGGAGAAGGAATATGAACTGGCTTGACAAATTAGAACGCAAATTTGGCCGCTATGCGATTCACAATCTGATGTATTACATCATCATTTTGTATGCGGTGGGATTTGTATTTCAGATGATTAACCCATCATTTTATTATAATTATCTCAGTCTGGACGCTGCGGCGATCTTGCATGGACAGATATGGAGGATTGTGACATTTATCATTCAGCCACCATCTTCGAGTCTGCTGTTTATCATTATTGTATTATATTTTTATTACGTGCTGGGATCCAATCTCGAGAGGACCTGGGGCGCATTCCGGTTTAATGTATATTTCTTTTCAGGAATGCTGTTCCATGTGATCGCAGCTATCATTGTTTACCTGCTGACAGGGCTTTCCCTGCCATTAGGAACCAGCTATCTGAATCTGTCGCTGTTTTTTGCATTTGCAGCGATGTATCCAGATCTTGAGTTCCTGCTGTTCTTTCTGATCCCGATCAAAGCCAAATGGCTGGCGATTATTGACGGAGTATATTTTGGGTACACAGTACTGCAGGCATTTCTTCCGGCTTATGGCGGAGGATATTATGGTATTCTTTATAAAGCGAATGCACTTGCTGCAGTTGTATCTATTCTGAATTTCGTGATCTTTTTCTTGTGTTCGCGGAACATGAAGCCTTACAGTCCGAAAGAGCGTATGCGGAAGCAGCAGTTTAAACAGAAAATGCGTCCGGTTAATCATTATGCCGGTGGCGCGAGACACCGTTGTGCGGTGTGCGGAAGGACAGAGCTGGATGATCCGAATCTGGAATTTCGTTATTGCTCAAGATGCAACGGTGATTATGAATATTGTCAGGATCACTTGTTTACGCATACACATGTGAAGTAATACTTTATATGTATATGTATGCCGGTTAAGAAGATTATTGTATGTCTAAAGGAAACAGGATAAGAAACCTAAGTGAAGAGAATTTTAAAAGAGGAGAAATTGATTATGAAAAAAACGAAAATTATCTGTACCATGGGACCTGGATCAAACGATAAAGAAGTAATGCGCGCCCTGATCAAATCAGGAATGGATATTGCCAGATTTAACTTTTCGCATGGTTCCCATGAAGAACATAAAGGGAGAATGGATCAGTTGAAAGAACTCCGCGAACAGGAGAAGAAACCAATTGCGATTCTGCTGGATACCAAAGGACCGGAGATCAGAACCGGACAGCTGAAAGATGGTAAAAAGGTTATGCTGAAAGAAGGCAATGCATTTACACTCAGCATTGAGGAAAAAATCGGTGATGAGACAGGTGTGTCTATCACATACGCCGGACTGATTGATGATGTAGTTGTAGGAAGCATTATTTTGATTGACGATGGACTGATCGAGCTGAAGGTTACCGGTAAAACAGATAAAGAGATCAAATGTATTGTAGATAATGGTGGTGAGCTTGGTGAGAAGAAGGGTGTGAATGTACCTGGAGTTGCCATTCGTCTTCCTGCTATTACAGAAAAGGATAAAGAGGATATCCGATTCGGTGTAGAACAAGATATTGATTTTATCGCTGCTTCATTTGTAAGAAATGCAGAATGTATTCTTGAGATCAAGGCATGGCTGAAGGAATGTGGCGCACCGTATATTCCGGTTATCGCCAAGATTGAGAATGTAGAAGGTGTGGATAATATCGACGAGATCATCCGCTGTGCAGATGGTATTATGGTAGCCAGAGGCGATCTTGGGGTTGAGATTCCGGCGGAGGAAGTCCCTTATCTGCAGAAGCAGATTATCCAGAAATGTAATGATAATTACAAACCGGTTATTATTGCTACACAGATGCTGGATTCCATGATCCGTAATCCAAGACCGACCAGAGCAGAAGTAACTGACGTTGCTAATGCAGTATATGACGGAACGGATGCAGTTATGCTGTCCGGAGAAACTGCTAACGGTAAATACCCGGTAGAAGCCTTGGATATGATGGTACACATTGTTGAAAATACAGAATTGCATCTGGATTATGAAGCAATCCTGAATGGAACCAGCGATCACCAGAAAAAAGATATTTCTTCCGCAATCGGTTATGCATCTGTAGCTGCATCTCTTAATTTGAATGCAAAGTGTATCGTAACACCAACTGTATCAGGAGCAACAGCAAGAGTGATGTCTAAATTTAAACCAAAAGCCGACATTCTTGGTGTAACACCAGATTCCAGAACTATGCGTAGAATGCAGTTATACTGGGGCGTTCGTTCTTATAAGTCACTGGCATTTGCTACAACAGAAGACATCCTGAATGGTGCTGTAGATCTGATTTCAGCCAAGCAGGAAGCAGAGACAGGAGATATTGTTATTGTAACAGCAGGTATCCCATCACCTAACTTTAAGCAGACCAAAGCAGGCGTCAGCAACATGATGCGTATTGCAGTTATTGATTAAATAAAAGTTTTACAGAAGGGAAGACACAGATGAAAAAGATACCGTTTGTCACAAAGAAACAGTTGGAAGAGATTGTGAAGGAGTATCCGACACCATTTCATTTATACGATGAGGCTGGCATTCGTAAGAATGCTCAGGATCTGAAAGATGCATTTGCATGGAACAAAGGATTTCGTGAGTATTTCGCAGTAAAGGCGACACCGAATCCATTTATTATGAATATTCTGAGAGAGTATGGCTGTGGCTATGACTGCTCATCCCTGACAGAGCTTATGCTGTCAGAGGCTACCGGAGTTCAACCAAGAGATATTATGTTCTCATCTAATGACACTCCGGCAGAAGAATTTGCATATGCGGATAAGCTTGGTGCCATCATTAATCTGGATGATATTACTCATATTGACTGTCTGGAGGAGACTCTTGGCCATATTCCGGAGATTATCAGCTGTCGATACAATCCGGGAGGACTGTTTAAGATTTCCAATGATATTATGGATAATCCGGGTGATGCCAAATACGGTATGACCACAGAACAGATCTTTGATGCTTTCCGTATTCTGAAGAGTAAAGGTGCTAAGGAATTTGGTATTCATGCATTCCTTGCAAGTAATACAGTAACAAATGAGTATTATCCGATGCTTGCAAAGGTGCTTTTTGAGTTGGCTGTTAAGCTGCAGAAAGAGACCGGAGCACATGTCAAATTTATCAATCTGTCAGGTGGTATTGGTATTCCTTACAAACCGGATCAGGAGCCGAATGATATTGCTGTAATCGGTGAAGGTGTGCGTAAGGTATACGAAGAAGTACTTGTTCCGGCAGGAATGGGGGATGTGGCAATCTGCACAGAGCTTGGAAGATTTATGCTCGGACCATACGGCGGACTTATTACAAAAGCAATTCACGAGAAGCATACTCACAAAGAATACATTGGCGTGGATGCATGCGCAGCAAACCTGATGCGTCCGGCAATCTATGGCGCATATCATCATATCACTGTAATGGGCAAGGAAAATGAACCGTGTGACCATATGTATGATGTGACAGGAAGCTTGTGCGAGAACTGTGATAAGTTTGCAGTAGACCGTATGCTCCCGAAGATCGATATGGGAGATTTGCTGTTTATCCACGATGCAGGTGCACATGGATATTCCATGGGATACAACTACAACGGACGTCTGCGTTCAGCAGAGGTACTGTTAAAAGAAGATGGTTCTACACAGCTGATCCGCCGTGCAGAGACACCGGCAGATTACTTTGCAACATTTGACTGCTTTGATATTGCAGATCGTCTTCCTAAAAAATAAATTTATTAATAATTAATTCTAGATTTCTATTGTATTTTTATGGAATCTGTGCTATTATTAATTTCGGCTCATGAATAGCCGAATGCGGATGTGGCGGAATGGCAGACGCACAAGACTCAAAATCTTGCGTAGGTGACTACGTGCGGGTTCAAGTCCCGCCATCCGCATTATGGAATAAGTACATTATCTTTGGATGATGTACTTATTTTTGCTTTCATATGGATTGAATGAAAATAAGGCTTGCCAGTAACAGGGTAAGCCTTTTATAATAATAAAAGTGCCTTGGAGTAGTGCAGGGCATTTTTAGGTTTAGATTTATTAAATTGAGATTTGAATAATCTACGAGGTAATTAGAATGGCTGAAAAGATCGTATTGATTGATGGACACAGTATATTAAACCGTGCATTCTACGGAGTTCCGGATCTGACTAACGCAGATGGACTTCACACGAATGCAGTATATGGGTTCCTGAACATTATGTTTAAGATTCTGGATCAGGAGAAACCAGAGTATCTGACGGTGGCATTTGATGTACATGCACCGACATTTCGTCATGAGATGTTTGAAGAATATAAAGGCACGCGAAAGCCGATGGCAGAAGAACTCCGGCAGCAGGTTCCTGTAATCAAGGAAGTCCTGCAGGCAATGGGAGTTAAAATTATAGAAAAAGCCGGTCTGGAAGCAGATGATATTCTCGGAACTATTTCCAGAATGTCTGAGAGACGGGGGCTGGAAGTGTCTGTGATCAGTGGTGACAGAGACCTTTTACAGCTTGCAACGGAGCATGTAAAGATTCGTATTCCAAAGACGAAAAAAGGACAGACAGAGATTGAAGATTATTATGCGGAAGATGTCTTGAATGCATATCAGGTAACTCCAACGGAGTTTATCGATCTGAAAGCGTTAATGGGAGATACCTCAGATAATATACCGGGATTGCCGGGGGTAGGCGAGAAGACTGCAACGAAGATCATTACCGAGTATCATTCTATCGAAAATGCACATGAGCATGCTTCCGAATTGAAACCGCCGCGTGCATCGAAGGCAATAATTGAACATTGGGATCTGGCAGTTTTGAGCAAGACACTCGCTACGATCAAATTGGATGCAGAGATTGATTATGAGTTTGCGGATGCGAAACTCGGTAATTTGTATACAGACGAAGCATATGTGTATTTTCAGAAGCTGCAGTTTAAAAATCTGCTGGGAAGATTTGAGACATCGGAACTGTCGAATAAGATTGAGGACGCATTTGAGACGATTACAAATAAAGAGAAAGCTGAACAGATTTTCACAGATGCGGCAAAAGCTGAGCGTGTTGGCATTGCACTTTGTAAGAATACAGAGGATGTGCTTCCATTATTTGCTGACCTGGCAGAGTTCGCAGGAATTGCACTATGCTGTTCAGACGAGCATGTGTATTATATAAAGACTGGAAATGATATATCTTCGGCATGGCTGAAGGAGCAGACCGTGCAGCTTGTGGAGAAGAATGAATGTTGCATATTCTTTGACGTAAAGAATGCAATGGGAGAACTTGGCAGTCTTCCGGTTTCACATTGTTTTGACGGAACAATCGCAGCATATTTGCTGAACCCATTGAAAAGTGATTATACCGGCGAGGATGTTGCCAGAGAACGGCTGAATCTGCTGATTGAGGATAAGCTTCCTGATGACAGCAAAGCCTGTTACGAAGCATATACCGGATGGAAGGCTGCACCAATTTTGCAGGAACAGCTGAAAGAGAACAATATGTGGAAACTGTTTGTGGATGTAGAGATGCCGCTTGTTGAGACATTGTATGATATGGAACAGTGTGGTGTCCGTGTAGAGGCTGATGAGCTGAAAGCTTATGGTGAGAAGCTTGGCGTGCGGATCCATGAACTGGAACAGGAAATATATGAAGAGGCCGGCGAGATTTTTAATATTAATTCACCGAAGCAATTAGGCGTGATCCTGTTTGAAAAAATGGGATTACAGGGCGGAAGGAAGACAAAGACCGGATATTCGACAGCGGCAGATGTATTGGAGAAGCTGGCACCGGAGTATCCGATTGTAGCGAAGATTCTGGAATACCGTCAGATGGCAAAACTCAAGTCGACTTATGCGGATGGATTGGCTGGTTTTATTCAGGCAGATGGAAGGATCCATGGGAAGTTCCATCAGACTATTACAGCGACGGGACGTCTCAGCAGCGCAGAACCTAATCTGCAGAATATTCCGGTTCGTATGGAGCTTGGCAGGCTGATTCGTAAAGTGTTCATTCCGGAAGATGGTTTTGTGTTTGTAGATGCAGATTATTCGCAGATTGAGCTTCGTATTCTTGCGCATTGTTCCGGAGATGATATGTTGATCAATGCTTATCGTCAGGCTCAGGATATTCACAGAATTACGGCTTCGCAGGTTTTCCATGTACCGTTTGACGAGGTGACGGATCTTCAGAGAAGAAATGCCAAGGCGGTTAACTTTGGAATCGTGTATGGTATCAGTTCTTTTGGACTGAGCCAGGATTTAAGTATCAGCAGAAAAGAAGCGGCAGAATACATTGAACAGTATTTCCTTACTTATCCGGGAATCAAGACATTTCTGGATAATACGGTTGCGTCTGCCAGGGAACATGGATACGTGGAGACGTTGTTTGGAAGAAGACGCCCGATGCCGGAGCTGAAGTCGTCCAATTATATGCAGAGATCATTTGGAGAGCGTGTAGCGATGAATGCGCCGATTCAGGGAACAGCAGCTGACATTATTAAAGTGGCGATGATTGGTGTTAGCAGAAGGCTGAAAGAAAAACAGATGAAATCCAGACTTGTTCTTCAGGTACATGATGAACTCCTGATTGAGACTTATATTCCGGAACTGGAACAGGTAGAGGAGATTTTAAAGGAAGAAATGGAACGTGCGGCAGACCTTAAGGTACCGCTTCTGGTTGATATGCATACCGGCAATAACTGGTATGAAGCAAAATAGGAGAATATACATGAAGATCATAGGGATTACAGGTGGAGTTGGCTCTGGAAAGAGCGAAGTGCTCCGCTATCTGGAAGAGAAATATGGCGCAGTTGTGTGTGAGGCAGATCTTGTTGCAAAGAATCTGCAAAAAAAGGGTACAATCTGTTATAATAAAATCGTTGAGCATTTTGGAGAGGACATCTTAGATGAGAATGACAGAATTGATCGTCCGCATCTGGCACGGATTGTGTTTAAAGATGACGAAGAGCTCCATGTGCTGAATGCGATTGTTCATCCGGCTGTGAAGGAAAATATCCGCCGGAAAATCCGTCAGGAGATAAAGCAGGGAACAGAGCTTTTTGTACTGGAGGCGGCACTTCTCCTGGAAGAACACTATGACGAGATCTGTGATGAAGTGTGGTATATCTATGCCAATGAAGAAGTACGTAAGAAACGACTTAAATTATCCAGAGGATATAGTGAAGAGAAGATCGAGGATATGTTCCGTGCACAGAAAAGCAGGGATGAATTTCTGGAGCACAGCGACCGTGCAGTAGATAACAGCCGGAGCTTTGATGACACCAGAGAACAGTTGGATGATATGCTGAAGGATTTTGGCATAAAAAAAAGTCAGGTATAATAACAGAGAGAATGTGCTAAATAGCATAAAAGCAATAGACTGGAGAACAATAGATGAGATTATGCAGTATAGCTAGCGGAAGCAGTGGGAACTGTATCTATACAGGTACAGACCACACGCATCTGCTGATTGATACAGGCATCAGTAAAAAGAGAATAGAAGAAGGACTTCATGACCTGGAGATCAAAGGAGAGGAGATTGATGGGATCCTTATTACCCATGAACATTCTGACCATATTCAGGGACTGGGGGTATTCAGCCGGAAATATGAAGTGCCGATTTATGGCACACCAGGCACACTGAATGCAGTGAAAAAAAGCAAAAGTCTTGGCAAAATCTTGCCGGAACTTTTTCGTGAAATCCATACAGATGAGCCATTCACACTGGGGGATGTGCAGGTAGAGCCATTTGCCATTTCTCATGATGCTGCGGAACCATGTGGTTATCGGATGCGTGCGGATGGCAAGAGCGTCGCGGTGGCTACTGATCTTGGAATTTACGATGATTATATCATTGAACATCTGAAGGATGTGAATGCGATTCTGCTGGAAGCAAACCACGATATTCATATGCTGGAAGTTGGACCTTATCCTTATCCATTGAAACAGCGTGTAATGGGAAATAAGGGACATCTGTCAAATGAATTGTCAGGACGGCTTCTTTGTGATATACTACATGACAACCTGAAAAGTGTCATGCTTGGGCATCTCAGTAAGGAGAATAATTATGCAGAACTTGCGTATGAGACGGTTAAATTAGAGGTTACACTTGGGAATAATCCGTATAAGGGAGATGAAATACCTCTGGCTGTTGCCAACAGGGATCATCGTTCGGATATTATTACTGTATAATCAATACATATGTTTAACAGGAGGAAGAATATGAAAAAGTGTGTGATTACTGTAGTTGGAAAAGATACTGTAGGAATTATTGCAAAGGTATGTACCTATCTTGCGGAGACCGGAATTAATATTCTGGATATTTCGCAGACTATCATTGATGACTTCTTTAATATGATAATGATCGTGGATGTTGACGGGGCTTCTAAGGAATTTCAGAAATATACAGCTGAACTGGAAGCACTTGGCGGAGAAATCGGTGTAAGCATTCACTGCCAGAGAGAAGAAATTTTTGAAAAAATGCACAGACTGTAAGTTGGATGTTATGGCGGAGGCAAAGAAAAAATCATGATTAGCGTATATGAAGTAAATGAAACGAATAAAATGATCGAGCAGGAGAATCTTGACGTAAGAACGATTACCCTCGGTATCAGTCTGATGGACTGCATCGATTCAGATCTTGATAGATTGAATGATAACATCTATAAGAAGATTACAACGCTTGCCGGTAATCTGGTGAGTACAGGTCAGGATATTGAACGTGAATTTGGTATTCCGATTGTAAATAAGCGTATCTCTATTACTCCGATCGCTCTGGTGGGCTCAGCAGCCTGCAAGACTCCGGATGATTATGTTGAGATTGCCAAGACACTGGATAAGGCCGCGAAAGAAGTTGGTGTCAATTTTATTGGCGGATATTCTGCGCTGGTATCAAAGGCTATGACTACAAGCGAAGAGAATCTGATTCGGTCTGTGCCGAAAGCACTGGCCTGTACGGAACGTGTGTGCAGTTCTATCAATGTGGGATCTACTCGTACCGGAATTAATATGGATGCTGTTCGCCTGTGCGGCGAGATCGTAAAAGAGACAGCAGAAGCAACCAAAGATAATGATTCTCTGGGATGTGCGAAGCTGGTGGTATTTTGTAATGCACCGGATGACAATCCGTTTATGGCGGGTGCGTTCCTTGGCGTTACAGAAGGAGATGCTGTGATCAATGTAGGTGTCAGCGGACCTGGCGTTGTAAAGAAAGCAATTGAACAGGTGCGAGGCAAGGGCTTTGAGGAACTGTGTGAGATGATTAAGAAGACAGCATTTAAGATTACCCGCGTAGGACAACTGGTAGCGGGGGAGGCATCCAAACGTATGGGTATTCCGTTTGGAATTATCGATCTGTCTCTTGCACCGACTCCGGCAGTGGGTGACAGTGTGGCTGAGATCCTGGAAGAGATCGGTCTGGAACGTGTAGGTGCACCGGGTACTACAGCAGCACTTGCTATGTTGAATGATCAGGTGAAGAAAGGTGGCGTTATGGCTTCCTCTTATGTGGGCGGTTTAAGCGGCGCATTTATTCCGGTCAGTGAAGATCAGGGTATGATTGATGCAGTGACGCTTGGTGCGTTGAATCTTGAAAAGCTGGAGGCCATGACCTGTGTATGTTCCGTAGGTCTTGATATGATTGCAATTCCTGGAAAAACCAGTGCGGCAACTATTTCTGGTATCATTGCAGATGAGATGGCACTTGGTATGGTGAATAATAAGACGACAGCAGTCCGTCTGATTCCGGTTATTGGTAAGGATGTAGGAGAGACAGCAGAATTTGGCGGTTTACTGGGTTATGCTCCGATCATGCCGGTGAATGAGTTTGACTGCAGCACATTTATAAACAGACAGGGACGAATCCCTGCACCGATACATAGTTTTAAGAATTAGAGAGGAAGTTTAAACATGAGCGGAGTAGCAATTGTTACAGATAGCAACAGTGGAATTACACAGGAGGAAGCAAAAAGACTTGGAATCTTTGTTCTTCCGATGCCTTTTTATATTGACGGAGAACTGTTCTACGAAGATATATCTCTGACTCAGGAAAAATTCTATGAACGTCTGACTCAGGATGCAGACATTTCTACTTCGCAGCCTTCGCCGGGAGATGTGCTGGATATATGGGAGAAAGCACTGGAAGAATATGATGAGGTAGTGCATATTCCGATGTCAAGCGGATTGTCAAGTTCCTGTGCCACTGCGCAGATGCTTGCGCAGGACATGGATGGAAAAGTATATGTGGTAGATAATCAACGTATTTCGGTTACCATGAGACAATCGGTTCTGGATGCCATTGCTTTGGCAGAAAAAGGAATGAACGCGAAGGAGATTCATGATATTCTAATGCGTGAGAAGCTGGAGGCCAGCATCTATATTACGGTAGATACATTGAAATATCTTAAAAAAGGTGGTCGCGTAACACCCGCAGCAGCAGCTATTGGTTCAGTCCTGAATCTGAAACCGGTTCTTACGATTCAGGGAGAAAAGCTGGATTCTTTTTCTAAGTCAAGAGGATGGAAGAGCGCGAAGAAGACGATGTTGGATGCAATGGAAAAGGATCTGACAGAGCGGTTTGCAGGACAGGAGATGTATCTGCAGGTTGCGTATACCTGTTCGGCAGAAGAAGCTGAAGAATGGAAAGCAGAAGTGGAAAATAGATTTCCGGAATATGAAGTGCATATGGATCCGTTGTCATTAAGTGTAGCCTGCCACATTGGACATGGTGCCAGAGCAATTGCATGTAGCAGGAAAGTACCGGAACTCAGCTGATTTTACAGATATTTTGTTCGTTACCATGATAAAAACGCCCGTTTATTAGCGGGCGTTTTCATATATCTGTTTGTTACGCCAGTTCTTCCCATCTGGCGTAAAGTTCTTCTAATTCTTCTGCGATTTTAGATTTTTCCAGTGCCAGTTCCTGGCATTTTACAGAATTGGTATAGATCTCTTCCTGAACCATTAGTTCGTCAATCTCGCCATCACGTTCTTCCAGTTCAGTAATGCGTTCTTCTGTCTTTTTTAATTCATTCTGACGTTTGCGTTCCTTAGCCTGTGCTTCTTTCTGTTCCTGCCAGCTGAGCTTAGCCTGAGATTCTGGTTCCGGCTCACATACATCAGATGGAGCGGAAGAGACGCCGGCATAAGCCTGGGTCAGTTCATCTTTCTTTTCAAGATAGTAATCATAGTTACCAATATAATTGACAAATGTCTGTTCGGTCAGTTCCAGAATTCTTGTAGCTGTACGGTTGATAAAATATCGGTCATGAGATACATAGAGTACCGTACCGGTATAATCGTTCAGAGCTTTTTCAAGAATTTCCTTAGAAGTAATATCCAAGTGGTTGGTAGGTTCGTCCAGGATAAGGAAATTTGCTTCAGACAACATGAGCTTGGCAAGTGAGACACGCCCACGTTCACCACCGCTTAAAGAACTGATCTGCTGAAACACTTCATCGCCGGTAAAGAGAAAAGCCGCCAGTGTCTTTCGGATCTGTGTATTGGTTAGCGTCGGATAATCGTCAGAAATCTCATCAAAGATTGTTTTGTCCATATGCAGGACGTGATGTTCCTGGTCATAATAACCGATTTTTACCTTGGAACCGAGGGTAAAAGTACCACTGTCTGCCGGAATAACCTGATTCAGTATCTTCAGCAGTGTAGTCTTTCCGGTTCCATTGTCACCGATGATCGCTACGTGCTCGCCGCGGTGGATCTCAAAACTGATATCCTGAAATAAAGTATGTGGCGGGAATGCTTTGGACAGATGTTCTACCGACAGCACGTCATTACCACTGACGACAGAAGGCTCCAGCTTTAAATGAATATCCGTATGAAGCTCCAGAGGCTTTTCTACAGGCTGAATACGTTCCAGCATCTTCTCACGGCTTTCAGCACGCTTGATAGACTTCTCCCGGTTGAAAGAGCGGAGTTTTTCAATAACAGCTTCCTGATGTTTGATCTCACGTTGCTGATTTAAGTATTCTTTTAATCTTGCTTCACGGAGCATTTCTTTTTTCTCAGCGTAAGCAGAGTAATTGCCTTGAAATACGGAAAGTTTACCCATTTCTACTTCAATAACCTTTGTAACAACTTTATTCAGAAAATATCGGTCATGGGATACAATCAATACCGCTCCAAAATAATTCAATAAGTAGGTCTCCAACCATGCAATGGAATTCAGATCCAGGTGGTTGGTAGGCTCGTCCAGCAGAAGAATATCTGGTCTGGTAAGCAGAAGTTTACTGAGAGATACGCGAGTCTTCTGACCGCCGGACAGCGTATCTACGGGCTTGTCAAACTCATCCTCAGCAAAGCCGAGACCTTTTAATACACCGACAATCTCGCTTTCATAGGAGTATCCGTCTGCCAGTTCAAAGGCACTGGTCAGATTATGATAAGTATTCAACCGGCTTTCCAGTTCATCGCCGGTCAGATCTTTTAATTCTTTTTCAATCTCGCGGATTCTTGCTTCCATGGCAATGAGATCGGCTTTGGCTGAACGTACTTCTTCGTAGATTGTATTGCCGGATACCAGCTCCTGATGCTGGGACAGATAACCAAGTGTCTTACCTTTTGTAAGGGTGATCGTACCGCCATCAGCTGTAAGATCGCCGACGATCATTTTCAGAAGAGTAGACTTGCCGGCACCATTGATACCGACAAGGGCTGCTTTTTCATGGTCTTCTATATGAAAAGAGCCATTTTGTATAATAACGTGTTCCCCAAATGCTTTGGAAACATCATGACATGCTAAAATCATGATACACCTCCATAATTCTCTGTGTATCATTATACCGAAAAGAACAGAAAATACAACTAAAGTTAATGAAAGTTTGTACAAAAGTTTGACTTTGTGTTAACAATCCGATATAATTATTCCATAATATTATGGGTAGGTGAACAACAGTGGAGACAAGAAAGATTTCTCAGGCGGTAATTCGCAGACTTCCAAGATATTACCGATATCTTGGTGAATTATTAGAAGATGGTGTCGAACGTATATCATCTAATGATTTAAGTAAAAGAATGAAACTTACTGCATCACAGATTCGACAGGATTTGAACAACTTTGGCGGATTTGGTCAGCAGGGATATGGTTATAATGTAAAATATCTTCATACTGAAATTGGTAAAATCCTTGGATTGGAGAACAAGCATAATTTTATAATCGTTGGCGCAGGTAATTTGGGACAGGCTTTGGCAAATTATTCACATTTTGAAAATCAGGGATTTATCCTGAAAGGTATCTTTGATGTGAATCCTACACTGAGAGGTATGTCAATTCGTGATGTGCCGGTTCGTATGATGAGTGAGATGAAAGATTTCATTAAAGAGAATAATATCGAGATTGCAGTTCTTACAATTCCGAAGGAATGCGCAATTGATGTGGCGAAGGATCTGGTAGATGCCGGTATTCAGGCCATCTGGAATTTTGCGCATGTAGATCTGAATGTACCGGATAATGTAATTGTAGAAAGTGTACATTTATCAGAAAGCTTAATGAGATTATCTTATAATATCAGTCGATATAATGAGGATCATGCAGACAAATAACAGACAGAATAATGGCGTGTAATGCGGGCTGTGAAAGCAGACTTCTTTACACGTCGTTTTTTTTGCAGTGATCTGCGCCTAAGGCAGAAAGGAAGTATATGCAGTATTTATTAAATGCGGAACAGATGAAAAGTGCGGACAGTCATACTATACAGGATCTGGGAGTTTCATCCAGAACACTGATGGAACGGGCTGCTGCAGCCTGTACTGATTATATAGAAGAACAAAAGTGGCCGCTGACACATGTATGCATTGTGTGTGGATCAGGAAATAACGGAGGCGATGGCTTTGCTATTGGAAGTATTCTGAAAGAGAAAGGCTGCCAGGTGACAGCAGTATTTGCCGGACGGATGACAAGCCGAACAGAAGAGTGTATATATCAGATGGATCAGTTCGAACAGCGTGGAGGAATTCTTCTCACAGAATGGCAGGATAATGATTACAGCATTGTAATTGATGCATTGTTTGGTGTAGGATTGAATCGTGAGATTACAGGACACTATCTGGAAATACTTCAACATATGAATATGTCATCGGGACGGAAACTCGCGGTTGATATTCCGTCCGGTATCTCAGCTACGGATGGACGTGTATTCGGTGAAGCGTTTCAGGCAGATGCAACCGTAACATTCCAGGATCGAAAGCTGGGTCTGTTTCTGTTTCCCGGTGCATTGTATACCGGAAAAGTCTGCGTGACAGATATCGGAATTGACAGTTTTACAGTAAAGGAACAGCTGGATACTGCATATGCATTAGAAATGAGTGATATTGCCAAACTTCTGCCTGAACGTCCGCCATATGCGCATAAAGGTACATTTGGAAAATTATTATTAATTGCCGGAAGCAGTGGAATGGCAGGAGCTGCATTCTTAAGCGCCTGTGCTGCTTATCGCATGGGAGCAGGACTTGTACGCATTTATACCACTGAAGATAACCGAAGTATTTTACAGCAGCTGATTCCGGAAGCTATTATCACAACATATACGGAATATGACGAAGCAAGTCTTCTGTCGGTACTGGAGTGGGCTGATGCAGTCTGTATAGGATCAGGTCTTGGAAGATCTGATGTAGCAGATCTGATTGTAAATACCGTTTTGAAAGAAATAAATGTGCCATGTCTGATTGATGCGGACGGAATTAATATATTGGCGACGCATCCGGAATGGAAGGACCGGCTGGCAGAAGGCAATTATATACTGACTCCACATTTGAAGGAATTATCCAGATTAACAGGACGGCCTGTCAACGAGATACAAATGCATCGAAGAGAGGTCCTGGAACAGACGGCAAGAACTTTAGATGTTACTCTGGTACAAAAAGATGCACGTACTTTTGTGGGAGCAAAGGGCAGAAGAATGTATGTGAATCTTACCGGAAATGCTGCAATGGCAAAAGCAGGTTCCGGAGATGTGCTGGCCGGAATTATTGGCGGACTTATGGTGCAGGGATGCGATAATTATGATGCCGCTGTTCTTGGAGTTTATCTCCATGGACTTGCGGGAGATATTGCAAGAAATGAAATGGGGTGCTATAGTGTATTGGCGAGGGATCTTGCTGATGCACTTGGATCAGCGATCCAAATGACAGAAAACTGGAAGGCGGAAAAATGATGAAAGAATATACAAGAGTGTGTGCCAGAATTGATCTGGACGCCATAGAATATAATATGGATCAGATGCATGAAACGGTTGGTGATGCGACTAAGATCATGGCTGTTGTCAAGATGGATGGCTACGGTCATGGGGCGGTACCAATCGCATGTGATCTGGAGAAAAAAAACTACCTGTGGGGATTTGCTACAGCCACACCGGATGAGGGTGTGATTCTGCGTGCAAACGGTATCAGGAAACCGATACTTGTATTGGGTCCTGTTTTTCCATCACAGCAGGCAGAAGCAATTGAACATGAGATCCGTTTCACCTGTTATACGAAAGAAATCGCAGAGCAGATTTCTGAGACAGCAGTAAAGCTTGGAAAGACAGCGTACGTCCATATCAAATTAGACACTGGAATGTCGAGACTTGGATTCCAGATCGATGAGGAGAATGCAGATACAATCGCAGAGATTGCAAAGCTTCCAGGCATTGAGATGGAAGGAATGTATACACATTTCTCCAAAGCAGATGAAGCAGACAAAGCTTATGCCCATAAACAGTTGGAGCGCTATCTGTGGATGCGTAAAGCACTGGAGGACAGAAATGTCACATTTAAGCATTATCACTGTGCAAACAGTGCGGCGATTCTTGATTTGCCAGAGACCTATATGGATATTGTAAGATCAGGTATTTCTACTTATGGTCTGTATCCCTCAGACGAAGTAGATCAGCAGCATGTACATCTGAAACCAGCTATGGAACTGATCAGTCATGTTTCCCATGTGAAATGGGTAGAGGCAGGAGTTCCGGTAAGTTATGGCGGTACGTTTGTGACCGAACGTCCGACCAGGATTGTAACTGTACCGGTAGGATATGGAGATGGATATCCGAGAAGTCTGTCTAATAAAGGCTTTGTGCTGATCCATGGCAAGAAAGCCCCGATCCTCGGACGAATCTGTATGGATCAGTTTATGGTAGATTGTACAGAAATTGAAAATGTGGCATATGGAGACCGCGTGGTACTTATCGGTCGGGACGGAGACAATTACCTTCCGGTAGAGACGCTCAGTGATCTGTCCGGTCGTTTCAGCTATGAATTTGTTTGTGACCTGGGTAAGAGAATACCGAGAGAATTTCTGAAAGATGGAAAAGTCATAGAGCAGATTGATTATTTCGCATAAATATATCGAATGAAGAACTGCAATAGAATACATCTGAAAAAAGATGGAAATACTGTTTTTATCAGAAATATGGAGAGTGAAAACAGGTGCAGGTAAAACGTGGAGATATTTATTATGCTGACCTCAGCCCGGTAGTCGGCTCGGAACAGGGAGGCATCAGGCCGGTGCTGATCATACAGAATGACGTAGGTAACAGATACAGTCCGACTGTCATTTGCGCAGCGATTACATCCAGAATGAACAAAGCAAAGTTGCCTACGCATATTGAGATTGATTCCAGACGATGTCAGATCATGAAGGATTCTGTAATTCTGTTGGAACAGATAAGAACGATTGATAAGCAGAGGCTAAAAGATATGATCGGTCATCTGGATAAAGAACGAATGAGAAGCGTTGATGAAGCGATAAGGGTCAGCCTTGCGCTTCATACATAAAAAGGAGTATGGATATGGAAGAACGAAGTTTGTTTCATCGGATGAGACAGATATTTCGAGAAGAAGGCGAGACAGAAGAAGTCGGAAGTCAGGCAATGAAACTGATCCGCAATATTGTCCGCTATCTTGATAAGGATGCAAAAGACATTATGACACATCGACGTGATATTGTGGGTATCGATGAAGAGGAAACACTGGAAACTGCACTCAAGTTTATGCTGGGAGAACGTTTTTCCAGATTCCCGGTATATCGGGAGGATATTGATGAGATTATAGGAACCATTCATCTTCGGGATGCTATGACCTGTTATTTTACCGAAGCCAACCGCAATCGTCCGATCAAAGAACTGAAAGGGTATATCCGTCCGGTAGATTACATACCTGAAACCAAGAGCATAGATACACTGTTCCGCAGAATGCAGGAAGGAAATAATCATATTGCAATCGTCATTGATGAGTATGGACAGACTTCAGGGTTGGTAGCTATGGAAGATATTCTGGAAGAAATCGTAGGTAATATTATGGACGAATACGATGAAGAGGAAGAGGATATCGAAGTACAGGCAGATGGCTCCTATGAAGTCAATGGCTTTACTGACCTGGAGGATCTGGAAGATCTGCTGAATATTCATTTTGATAAGGAAGAGTATGAGACGTTAAACGGATTTCTGATCCATCAGCTTGACAGAATCCCCGGAGAGGATGAGCGCAGCACAGTACTTTATGATGGATATCTGTTTACAGTGCTGGAAGTAGACAATAATGCGATTCAATCAGTAAAGATTGAAAAAATGTAATATGCATGATAAAATAAAATGTATGCGAACTAATAGAAGATAAGGAGAGAAGAAGATGTCAGGACATTCAAAATTTGCCAATATTAAGCATAAAAAAGAAAAAAATGATGCTGCAAAAGGTAAGATTTTTACAAAAATCGGTAAAGAGCTTGCAGTAGCGGTAAAAGAAGGTGGAAGCGCTGATCCGGCTAACAATAGCCGTCTGCGTGATGTTATCGCAAAGGCTAAATCTAACAATATGCCAAATGACACGATTGAGAGAAATATTAAAAAAGCTGCAGGCGAAGGCGGATCAGCAGATTACGAACATATTACATACGAAGGTTACGGTCCGAATGGTACGGCAATTATAGTCGAGACACTGACAGATAATAAGAACCGTACGGCATCTAATGTTAAGAGTGCATTTACAAAAGGTAATGGCAACGTAGGTACACCGGGATGTGTATCTTTTATGTTTGACCGTAAGGGACAGATTATTGTAGATAAGGAAGAATACGATGGAGATGCCGATGATCTTATGATGCAGGCACTGGATGCAGGTGCAGAAGACTTTGCTGAGGAAGATGACAGCTTTGAGATTCTGACGGATCCAGATGATTTCAGTGAGGTGCGTGAAGCACTTGAAGAAGCAGGAATTCATATGGCGTCTGCAGAAGTAACCATGATTCCGCAGACTTATGTAGAACTTACTGATCCTAAGGATATTCAGAATATTCAGAAAACCCTGGATCTGTTGGATGATGACGATGATGTACAGGATGTATATCATAACTGGGATGAATAATTATGGATAAAGGATAAAAGGAGGCATTGAGAGGATGAGTGATTATAAGATTGAAACTAAGTGTATTCAGTCAGGATATAAACCGGGTAATGGAGAGCCAAGAGTTCTGCCAATCTATCAGAGTACAACATTTAAATATAATTCCAGTGACCAGATGGGAAGACTTTTTGACCTGGAAGAGAGCGGATATTTTTATACACGGTTGCAGAATCCGACCAATGATGCGGTAGCTGCAAAGATCTGTGATCTGGAGGGTGGAGTGGCAGCGATGCTTACTTCATCGGGACAGGCAGCTAATTTTTATGCGATCATGAATATTGTGGAAGCAGGAGATCATATTGTATGTGCATCTGCACTGTACGGCGGTACTTATAATCTTTACGCTCACACCATCAAGAAGATGGGCGTTGAGGCTACTTTTGTTGAGCCGGACTGCAGTGAGGAAGATTTGAATGCCGCGTTTCGTGATAATACAAAGGTTGTATTTGGTGAATCTATTGCAAACCCTGCACTGGTTGTTCTTGATTTTGAAAAGTTTGCCAAAGCAGCACATGCGCACGGTGTACCATTTATTGTAGATAATACATTTGCCACACCGATCAACTGCAGACCATTTGCATGGGGTGCGGATATTGTAACACATTCAACTACCAAATATATGGACGGACATGCGACCTGTGTAGGTGGTGTGATCGTAGACAGTGGTAATTTTGACTGGGAAGCTTACGGTGACAAATTTGCAGGACTCACCACACCGGATGAGACCTACCATGGCATCGTGTATACACAGAAATTCGGCAAGGCTGCATACATAACAAAAGCTACATCACAGCTGATGCGTGACCTTGGCTCTATCCAGGCACCGCAGAATGCATTTTTGCTGAATCTGGGACTCGAAACATTACATCTTCGTGTACCTCGTCATTGTGAGAACGCATTGAAGGTTGCGAAATATCTGCAGGGACACGAAAAGGTGGCGTGGGTTAACTATCCGGGACTGGAAGGTGATTCTCAGTATGAACTGGCTCAGAAATATATGCCAAACGGAACATGCGGTGTGCTTACATTTGGTCTGAAGGGCGGACGTGACAGCGCAGTGAAGATGATGGACAGCCTGAAAATGGTTGCGATCGTAACTCATGTGGCAGATGCAAGGAGTTGTGTACTGCATCCGGCAAGTCACACACATCGCCAGATGAATGATCAGGAACTGATGGAAGCCGGGGTACAGCCGGATTTGATTCGTTTCAGTGTAGGTATCGAGAATGCTGATGATATTATCGCTGATGTAGAACAGGCACTGGAACAGGTATAAGAATCCTGTATACATGAATAAGAACTATATAACACTTCCATACTAAAGGGTATGGAGGTGTTTTTATATGCAGAAAAATGAAGAAAAGCAGGAGAAAAAAGCAGAGATCAAAGAAACCGGTTCACTGGATCTTGATGAAAGCCGTGCGCACCACAGAATTAAATTAATCACAATCATCGGAGAGATAGAAGGACATGATGCGGTCAGCGGAAGCACGAAGGCAACCAAATACGAGCATTTGCTTCCCATGCTTGCGGAAATAGAAGACAGTTGTGAGATAGATGGTCTGCTGATTCTGTTAAATACTTTGGGTGGCGATGTGGAAGCAGGACTTTCGATTGCAGAAATGATCGCGTCTCTCAGTAAGCCTACGGTGTCGTTGGTGCTCGGAGGAAGCCATTCTATTGGTGGTCCTCTTGCAGTAGCAGCTGATTATTCTTTTATTGTACCAAGTGGAACCATGATCATCCATCCGGTAAGATCCAATGGAATGTTCATCGGGGTAGAACAGAGTTTCCGCAATATGGTAAAAACGCAGGATCGGATTACGGCATTTCTCTCAAAACATTCCCATATGACGCAGGATCAGATTGAAGAACTGATGCTGAATCCAACACAGCTTGTCAAAGATGTGGGAACAATGCTGGAAGGCCCGGAAGCAGTTGCAGTCGGTCTCATTGATGAAGTGGGAGGATTAAAAGAAGCACTGGCGAAACTGCATCAAATGATCGATGAAAATGGAACAGAAAATGGATAATTAAATAATGACAGTCTCTTGTAAAAATGATATACTTTAAATAGTATGTGTATCTATACTTTGTGATGATATGCCTATAGATACGATACGCGAAACAGGGGGGATTATATGGCTTCGAAGTCTAAGAAGAAAAGTACGTCTAAAAAGACCACCGGGAAGACAACGAAGAAAGCGGGAGAGAATTTTGTAATTGATGAAATAATTATATGGATTGTGCTGGCTGTCAGCATACTTCTTCTGATCAGTAATTTTGGATTTGGTGGGACACTTGGGGCGTCAGCTTCGGCTTTCCTGATGGAAAGCTTTGGTGCAGGTGCGTATCTTGTACCTTTTCTGCTATTTGGAGTAACAGCATTTCTGGTATCGAACAAGCATAATCGTATCGCATACTGGAAATCCGGCGCAGCTGTGATCTGTTTCCTGATTTTATGTGGTTTATTTGAATTGATCAGTGATGCGGGAGGTACTGTCGGAGGATCGCTTGCAGACATCCTGTCACCGGCTCTCGGAGTGGCAGGTACATATGTGATTTTGATTATTATGATGATCATTGGAATAGTGATCATCACCGGGCGTTCCGTTCTCAAAGGTGTAAAGAAGCAGAGCGATCGCGCTTATTCACATGCAAAAGAGTCCAATACCAGAAGGCGCGAGGCATCTGCAAGACGCAGGGAAGAACGACGCACAGCCAGAGAAGAAAAAGAACTGGAACAGGCTAAAGCAGAAAAGAAGACTGCATCAAAGAGAAAAGACCGTCACGTGGAGGGAGTATCTTTTGATACAACATTGAGCGGAAGATCTCCGGAGATGAAAGAGATGAAAGCTGACGAACTTAAGACCGATATTCCGTCAGCAGTTCAGCCAAACACGAAAGATACACAGGATCTGGTGATTAACAGGACACAGCCGGAGATGGCTGCGCAGCCAGACGATCTGCCGGATCCATTTGATACTGATTCGGCTGTGGAATCTTTAGCGGAGTCAAAAGCTCTGGCAAAGAGAAGCAGGAAAAAGGCAGGGGCAGATGCGATTGATCAGGAGACTGCAAGCGTAGCTCAGTCAGTTTCAGAAAATGAAGTTAAGAATGAGACTTATCATACGCCTCCATTTTCGTTGCTTACAAGAGGTAAAAAAGGCGGTGGGGATTCGGATACACATCTTCGCGAAACCGCCGGAAAGCTGCAGGATACACTGCACAGTTTCGGCGTGAATGTAACGGTTACCAATGTAAGCTGTGGACCATCTGTTACCAGATATGAGCTTCAGCCGGAGCAGGGTGTGAAAGTCAGCAAGATTGTAGGACTTGCTGATGATATCAAGTTGAATCTTGCGGCTGCGGACATTCGTATTGAAGCACCGATCCCAGGAAAAGCAGCGGTGGGTATCGAAGTACCAAATAAAGAAAATTCTGCAGTTATGCTGCGGGATCTTCTGGAGTCGACTGAATTTAAAAACAGTGCATCAAATGTATCCTTTGCGGTAGGCCGGGATATTGCGGGAAGATGTGTTGTGGCTGACATTGCCAAGATGCCGCATCTTCTGATTGCAGGAGCGACCGGTTCCGGTAAATCTGTGTGTATCAATACATTGATCATGAGTATTTTATATAAAGCATCACCAGATCAGGTGCGACTGATCATGGTGGATCCGAAAGTAGTAGAATTAAGCGTATATAATGGCATTCCGCATCTGATGATTCCTGTAGTAACAGACCCGAAGAAAGCTGCAGGAGCTCTTAATTGGGCAGTTGCGGAAATGACAAGACGTTATCAGGCATTTGCGGAGCATCAAGTCCGTGATATGAAAGGATATAATGAGAAAGTAAGTCAGCTGGAACCGGATGAGAACGGCAATAAGCCGGACACTATGCCGCAGATTGTAATCATTGTGGACGAACTTGCCGATCTGATGATGGTGGCACCAGGTGAGGTGGAAGAATCTATCTGTCGTCTGGCCCAGCTTGCAAGAGCAGCCGGCATTCACCTGGTACTTGCAACTCAGAGACCGTCTGTTAATGTCATTACTGGTCTGATTAAAGCCAATATGCCGTCCAGAATTGCATTTTCTGTATCATCGGGTGTGGATTCAAGGACGATCATTGACATGAACGGAGCTGAGAAACTCCTCGGAAAGGGTGATATGCTCTTTTATCCGAGCGGTTATCAGAAACCGGTCCGTGTGCAGGGAGCATTTGTTTCGGACAAGGAGGTTCAGAAGGTAACCGATTATCTGAAAGATCACAATGGAGATGCTGCTTACAGCCAGGAAGTGGTAGAACACATGAATTCCAGTGCTGCCGGTGGAAATATGATGTCTGGCAGTGACAGTGCAAGCGAACGAGATGCCTATTTTGTAGATGCAGGTAAGCTGATCATCGACAAAGAAAAGGCGTCTATTGGAATGTTACAGCGGATGTTCAAGATCGGCTTTAACCGTGCCGCAAGGATTATGGATCAGCTCTGTGAAGCAGGTGTGGTTGGACCGGAAGAGGGAACAAAGCCAAGAAAGGTACTCATGTCTATGGAAGAGTTTGAACATTACATAGAAGAGTATATTTAATATAGTTACTGGACACGAATGAATGAAAGAAAGGATGAAGAACATGAAAACAGATATTCAAATCGCACAGGAAGCAGAAATGAGCCATATCAGAGATGTTGCCGCATCGATCGGAATTAAGGAAGACGATCTGGAATTATACGGTAAGTATAAGGCAAAACTTTCGGATGATTTATATGATAAGATAAAGGATAACCCAGATGGCAAGCTTGTTCTTGTAACAGCGATCAATCCTACTCCTGCAGGCGAGGGTAAGACTACTACTACAGTAGGACTCGGTGAAGCATTTGCCAAGATGAATAAAAAAGCTATTATTGCACTTCGTGAGCCATCGCTCGGACCATGTTTCGGTATTAAAGGAGGAGCTGCCGGTGGCGGATATGCACAGGTTGTGCCGATGGAAGATCTGAACCTGCATTTTACAGGAGATTTTCATGCAATCACTTCAGCGAATAATCTGCTTGCAGCATTATTGGATAATCATATTCAGCAGGGTAATGCGCTGGGCATTGATCCACGCCAAGTGGTATGGAAACGTTGTGTAGATATGAATGACCGTAATCTGCGTAATATTGTAGTCGGACTTGGTAACAAGACGGATGGAATGGTAAGAGAGGATCATTTTGTAATTACAGTTGCTTCTGAGATCATGGCTATTCTCTGTCTTGCAGAAGATATAAAGGATCTGAAAGCAAGACTGGGACGCATTATCGTAGCATATAACTTCCAGGGTGATCCTGTAACAGCAGATGATTTACAGGCAACCGGAGCAATGACAGCACTTTTAAAAGATGCTATCAAACCAAATCTGATCCAGACGCTGGAGCATACACCGGCGCTTGTACACGGTGGACCATTTGCCAATATTGCCCACGGATGTAACAGTGTACGTGCTACCAGAATGGCATTGAAACTGGCAGATATTACGATTACGGAAGCTGGATTTGGTGCAGATCTTGGTGCTGAAAAATTTATGGACATCAAATGCCGTATGTCCGGTCTGAAGCCGGATGCAGTAGTATTGGTTGCAACAGTGCGCGCATTGAAGTATAATGGCGGAGTACCAAAAGATCAGCTTTCTGATGAGAACCTGGAAGCGCTTGCAAAAGGTATTGTGAATCTGGAAAAACATATTGAGAATATTCAGAAATATGATGTACCGGTAGTTGTTACGCTGAATTCTTTCGTGACAGATACGGATGCAGAGAATGAATATATCCGCAGATTCTGCGAAGAGAGAGGCTGTGAATTTGCTCTTTCTGAGGTATGGGAAAAAGGTGGAGAGGGCGGTATCGCTCTTGCTGAAAAAGTACTTGAAACATTGGAGAACAAGGAAAGTCATTTCCATCCGCTGTATGAGGACGGTCTGTCTCTGCAGGAAAAGATTGAGACTATCTCTAAAGAAATCTATGGTGCAAGAGGTGTGATCTTTGAGCCTAAGGCAGCCAAACAACTCGCCAAGATTGAAGCGATGGGATTTGGCAACATGCCTGTCTGTATGGCAAAGAATCAGTATTCACTGTCTGATGATGCTAAGAAGCTTGGCAGACCGACAGATTTTGATATACATATCCGTGAAGCTTATGTAAGTGCAGGTGCAGGATTTGTAGTAGCACTGACAGGAGCTGTTATGACGATGCCTGGACTTCCGAAGGTTCCGGCTGCCAATAATATTGACGTAACTGAAGATGGTCAGATCACAGG
>ERZ894183.398-NODE-398-length-37014-cov-8.267404_pt1 | contig 37014 bp, 37 predicted proteins | sample MGYA00380279_ERZ894183 | MGnify/ENA primary metagenome ERZ894183 (study PRJEB32331, sample SAMN06328422) | human gut metagenome | biome: human gut microbiome; feature: stool | host: Homo sapiens | collected 2013-06-26 ... | reverse complement strand
TTTCATCCACTTATGAGCGAGCTCATGTGGATTTAGACCTTTTGACCCTGGCATCATATCATACATCTATTATAATAGGAAAGAAGGAAGTTACATGGATACAAAAAGATGGAAAGTCATGCTTGCCGCAGATGACTACGGCAGCTTTACCCGCGTAGGCGAAGAGCTGGGCTACACACAGTCCGGTATTACCCAGATGATGAAAGCACTCGAAAAAGAAGTTGGCTTCTCTCTATTTATAAAGGATAATCACGGCGTCACATTGACCAAAGAAGCAAAAGCATTAATTCCTGCCATCCGGAATCTTCTGAACGCCGATGAAGAAATCAACCAGGAAATTGCTTCACTGAAAGGTGCACAGGTCGGCACGATCCGTATCGGCACATATCTCAGCTGTTCGATCCACTGGATCCCTAAGATTATCCGCGAATTTCAAAAAAGTTATCCCGATATCCGTTTCAAAATCATCGAAGGAACCGAGGGCGATCTGGCAGAGTGGATTGAAAACCGACGCGTCGACATTGGATTCATCAGTTACCAGAAGAATCAGCGTTATCAGTTCCTGCCGGTCATGGATGACGAACTTTACGCTGTAGTTCCTTCCGCACACGAATTCGCCAAACAGGGGAAAATCCCTCTGGAATGGTTTCAGGACGCTCCGTTTGTCGTTACCGACTACACGCCAGGCAATGACGTTCATCGCATTTTAAAGCAATATAAGATCAAACCAGATATCCGCTTTGTCACCATCAACGAATTTAGTTCCATTTCAATGGTAGAACACGAATTAGGAATGACGATACTCCCGGGCCTTCTGCTCCGCGGGCAGGTCGGAAATTTTGCCGTACGGCCGTTAGTACCGAGAGTTTACAGGCAACTCGGACTGGCATTCACATCCCAGGATGCCTTATCGCCAGCTACCAAGATATTTCTAAAGTACGCCAAAGACTTTCTTCTGGATGATTAACCGATCACTTTTTATATCTCAAATTTTCCATAAAAATATCCTCCCAGATCGATGTATATTCCAACACCAATCCGGGAGGATATTTATCTCACCGCTTTACTTTTTTCTTTTTTAAAGACCCTTATCATAAAATAGCTAAAACCGCCAATGTAACCTACCAGTGTAATTATCATCATAATAATTGCATCCATCGTCATAAAGAACACCTTCTTTCACAATTCTACCTGCAGTTCTCTTCTTTTGTTATCCGACCTTTTGCTGTCTTGCAGTTAAAGAACTTGCCAAGCGCAAGACCGACAACAATCACCACACCAAACTGCAACAGTACAGTTCCTGTATTATCCTGGATGATAAATGGATTCAGCCATGTATCCGGGAACCATTCCTTTGTCTGAAGCAACCAGTAGCCAACCATAACCACTACCAATACAGGCATGATATACATGCATGTATTAAAGTACCATTTCGGAAGGTGAATCTCTGCACCCTTCGCATTGACTTCTTCTGTTCTTATCTTCTCTACGCCATACTTGATTGCAAGAATTGCTATAAAAGCTCCGCTGACGAGAAGTCCAATTCCCCATACCCAGTCCTGATTATCAATATTGTTCAAAGACCATGCTGAGAAGCAACCTACCACAAAGCCCGCAAAGCAAACAGCTACAACCGCTTTTTTACGAGCAACGCCCATATCCACCACGCACTTTACTCCAACTTCAATCATTGAGAAAAGCGAAGTAATCGCTGCAATAGCAAGCAGTCCAAAGAAAATAAACGAAATAAATCTTCCGCCAGGAATCGTTGTAAACAACTGATAGATGTAAATAAATGTAAGTCCGAAATTACCCTGGCTCAATGCTTCCGTTGCAGCTTCCGGTGTTGCAGAAAGTGCACAGATTGCCGGAATCACAACAAGTCCGGAAAGAATTGCTCCGAGGTTATCGCCAAGCCCCATGATCAGACAGCTGGTCGGGACATCCTCATCTTCTCCTACATAATTAGAATATGTAATAATAAAGCCCCATCCCGCTCCGGTACTCCACGCCGCCTGAATAAATGCCTGAATCCAGGTATTCGGACTCAGAATATACTCTTTCTTAATCGTAAACAAATACTGAAGCCCCTGATCTGCACCCTTTAATGTCACTGCATAGATTGACAGCCCAACAAGAATCGCAAACAATGCCGGAATCGCAACTTTACAAAACTTTTCAATTCCACCTGCGATCCCTTGATACACAATAAAACAAGCTAACGCAAATCCGATCGCATGAAAGAAAATCACCTGTGCAGGCGAATCTGTAAACGAGGTCCAGATTGCCGCCGTAGTATCTGTTGTCAGATTCGTCTCAAATGAAGCAACGGACTTCACAGCATATTTAAGGCAGTATCCCTGAAGCACGCAATAATAGCTCATAAGGAAGAAACAAACCGCAACCACAAAAAATCCCATCCATGTATATTTCTTTCCGCCGAAATCACGAAAAGATCCAATACATCCAAGTCTCGCCTTTTTACCGATCGCCATTTCCGTCGACAGAAGCGGAACAGCAAAAACCAGCATCGCAATTGTCCAGGCCAGAATAAAAGCTCCGCCTCCATTCGCCGCACAGATTCGAGGAAAGCGCCACACATTACCAGTTCCAATACACATACCCAGAGCAGCAGCTATATACCCTATGGTACTAAATTTTTCTTGTTTCTGTTCCATAAAATAGCCCCCATTTCCATCCATAACATGCGCAAGTCATGTTACTTAATATCAATTACCCACACTTCATCTTTATTTAAATTTTATCATCGTGCTATTTTAAAGTCAATATTGAAATTATATATATTAATATCGATATAACTATTGCTAATTGCCAAGAACACATCATTCCTCAAATTAAGCGATTTATTTTCAATCTTATTTAAGTACTATACTTATTTTTATTGTCAATTTGTTTTTTATATACATTATTGTCATTTTTTTAATATTTATATATATTAGTTTTTTTAATGTCTGTATTATTATATCTTATGCTGTAGCTATCTCTGCTATCTCAAGTGAAAAAGTACGGAATTTCAAGATGTATAAAAAAAGAACTGCTCCGTAACGGTTTGTCTACTAGAATCCAGTCTAGTACAAATTCTAGTCCATATTCTAGTTTTGCTTAAGAAAAATTTAATTATTTGCACCATATTGATTGACTTTTAACAAGGAGACTGATACAATCAAATTAAAGAAAGTGACACATATTTCTATAGCGAATTTGACAAATCGGGGTGTCAGATTCACGTACATATATAGGCGTGATCACTTTGCACATTTACAATTTTATATTAATCTGGAGGGATGTTTTATGGCAATGTACATTTTGAAGGCACTCTGCGTAATCGGTATTCTTTTAAATGTTATCCTTATGGCTAAGAAAACTAAAGAGCTTCGTGCTAATCCTGAAAAGGATCCTGAAATCGGTCTTAACGGTGATGAACTGTGGAAACGCGGATTACAGCCAAGAAACTTAATCGCTACATGTATCATTGGTTTCTTTGCTAACTTCTTCGACACTTTAGGAATCGGTTCTTTTGCTCCATCATCAGCTGGATTCAAGCTTACTAAATCAGTAGATGATATCTTAGTACCTGGTACCCTTAACGTAGGTGATACCGTTCCTGTATGTGTAGAGGCTTTCCTGTTCTTCGGTTTTGTTGAGATGGATATTCTGACACTCGTTCTGATGATTGTTGTATCTATTCTCGGATCATTTGTTATGGCTGATGTCGTATCTAAGTTCGACCGTAAGAAAGTACGTTATGCTCTGTTCGTTGGTTTGTTTATCCTTGCTTCTGTAGTTCTTATGAAGAACCTGGGCGTTGGTCCGTTCGGTACACAGGGTGAGGCACTTGGACTTCGCGGAATCAAGCTCGTAGTTGCTGTTGTTGGTAACTTCATCTTTGGTGCTCTTATGAGTATCGGTGTAGGTCTGTATGCACCTTGTATGGCTATGGTACTTGCACTTGGAATGAATGCAGGTTGTGCATTCCCGGCTATGATGGGATCTTGTGCATTCCTGATGGCTTTCGGTAATGGTCCGAAATTCATCTCAGCTGGACGTTTTGATCCAGTTGCCTGCTGGACACAGGCTATCTTTGGAGCAATTGGTGTATACGTAGCTTACAAATTCGTAGGTTCTATGGATATCAATGTTCTGACAAAGGTTATCGTTGTTGTTGTATACATCACAGCATTCCTGTATCTGCATGATGCAATCAAGAAGGGCGATGCAGCATAGGAAACATTCAAGAAAACTAAATATAGTAAATACAAAGGAGTTTGGATCTCACGATTCAAACTCCTTTTTCATCGAATGAATTCTTTTATTTTTCCTCTTTACCATCTTGATCCGCTGCCATCTGCATCTGTGTAGCTCTGATTTTCGCCTTAAGCACTGCATTCTTGCAGACATTTACAAACTTCGCAGGCTTCCATATATATTTAGCCCCACTCTTCTCCAGAATAAAATCTTTGAACAAAGATGCCTCTCCTATAGTAAAATTCGCCTTTTGTAACACAATCAGATCATCATTATTCATTCCCAGATAAAAGTCTGCTTCATCTTCCCAGACGCAATACACCTCTTTATAATTAGCAAGATGCTCTTCCGTCCCTTCTTGTGGCTTATCAGCTCTTATACCAGTATTACCGAAGAGATATGTTATCTCTTCGTCTACATTAACCTGCGGATTACTCTTCATTAAATACACAGATATATACTTTCGGAACAATCCCATCAATACCAGCACCATACCAAATATATAGCCAATTACTTTTCCAACCATTGCAATGCTATCTGCCTGTTTATACATCAGCCCAATCAGCATCACACCCATTGCAATCATATAAACCGTAGCTGCCGGATGTTCCACCCTATTCTTAAATTCTATAAATGTCAGCATCAGCTTGGTATCACGTTTTGTCTCCACCACATAATGATTCTTTCTGCGATCTTCCTGAAGCTCCTTATTCATATTCTCCATCTTATACCCACATCCCCTTCCAGTCTTCCATAGCAAAAGGGAAATACATTTCCACTTTCAGGAAATGCACTTCCCTTTGTATGTATATCTTTATTTAATTGCTTTTTCTTCGCGTTCTTTCTTCTGCATCTTGAGCTTCAACAGAGCCTTTGCTTTCAGGCAGTCTAACCTGGTCATGTTATTCTCGCCCACAACGTCCGTCTCTGTTCCGTCCGCACTCTTATTAATATCAATGATCGCATCCAGATAGTCATTCACAACTACGAACTGAGCAACTGTACCGTTAAATGTAATTCCCGTTACCGGAATTCCTCTTTCACCGATCTGCTCCACAGTATTCGTATAGTCAACGTGGCTGTTGCCCCAGCCATCACAGGAAATAATAACTCCGTCCGCTCTCATACATTCTGCCATAACAGCAGCTCTTGTTCCTACGAACATCTTCTCTTCATTACCATCCGGCGTTCCCACAAGAAGGATTCCGAGAAGGTCAAGGTCTGTATCCTCTGATACCACTTCCAATAGAGGATCTCTAAAATGATGTAATGTAGTCTCTTTGGTCGATGGTCCAATTCCCATAATTCTCTTCCTCCTTATTGCATAGAGCGGATGATTCCGTCTCTGTATTCATTTGGTGTGATCATCACCGGCATATTCTCCATATCAATAATCGACTTGGTTCCCTCTGAACTGGATGGCTCTTTCGGGAACAAATGAGTATCATACATCGCGCCCTGTCCGGCTACCTGCTTAATGATCAATACACGCTTACCACCCGGACGCACCACATCATTGTAGACATGCTTTTCTGTACACTGATTACCATTAAAGTTCTTCAATTTTGCTCTAAAAATATCAATAAACTTATCACATAACAGATGCGCTTCCGTCGGGCCAGGCCTCTCCTGTCCCATTCCCGCTGCAAGTGTTACATCAAAGGAAATAATCACATCATCATCCCCTGGTGTACCCGCCCGGTTAAGCACCAGCTGATCCTTCAGATTACCTTCAGAGGAGCCAAATTCATGACACTGCTTTCCATTCACATCTACTCCGGTCAGCATCACATATACCCCCGTAATCGTATGTGTGATCCCCTCTCCAAGTACTCCAAGTACCTTTGTCGAAATCGGGATGATATCCATGATCGTATTCGTCCACCGGTCATGTTCACCCGGCTGGATCACCTGAATATCAATATCTTTAATATACTTCGCGTCCTTCAGTAAATCCGGAATGATGTCTTTACACACGGTCATCTTACCGCCTGTCGTAATATCGTTGCGATCCCCCATCACAACTGTATCCATATGATACGCCTTAATCGTGAGCCGGCGTAGTTTTTTCTCTTCAACTGCCATAATAGAGCTCCTCCTTCTGACTCATATTTCAGATTCTAATCTCCAAATTATCTAATTATATTTTACCATAATCCCAAATTATTTCAATCATTTCAGATATTTGTTCTTACTTTTCTTACAATTAAACTAGGTAATAAGAAAGGGAAATGGCTACGCCATTTCCCTTTCAATCTAACGACTAACTATTAGATCTTAGCAACATACTCAAATGGCAGTGGTACGATCTTTCCAGGTGTCTGGATCTCTTCCAACTGCTGAAGAGTAGCTTTAACGATAGCTGTCTGCTGTTCCACATTGTGTGGACCACCTGCATTAGCTCCCATTGGAACCAACGGAGCAACCGCACGTGGTGTACCAGTCTGACGTACGACTGGTGGAAGGGCTGCAATAATAACTGTAGGAATTCCAGCCTCTTCAATCGCTCTCTGCACCAATACTGCAGAGCGGTGGCAGGTACCTCATCCAGCGGTGAGGATTGCTGCATCTACGCCTTCCTCTTTAAGCATTGCTGCTACTGCCGGACCAGTCTCGTGCTTGAACTTCTCCTGGTTTCCGCCACCACCCATGAATCCAGCATGGTAAGGAGCTGTAGCTTTGATAAATCCTTCTGCTACCAATTCATGAAGTCTGTCAATTGGGAACATACAGTTAATGTCTTTGTTAACATCACTGTTATCATATCCACCATGGGATACCATCAATTTGTCTGATGGGCACTTATCATCGATCTTTCTCCATGTGAAGTCACCTGCAAGGTTGAATCTTTCCTGATCAATCTGATGTACACCTGCTGCTGTAGCAAGCGCAACTGTCATATCTTTCAATTCTTTCTCTACTGGTGTCCATACCATCGGTGGAGTAATTGGAACGAAGATTTCTGATTGTAATCCTTTAACAACCGTTAAACTCATTTTTATTCCTCCTCTTTCTTCGACCGAGCGTTCATTTCCGCTTGTTTACGACGCTCTTTTTCTAAATTGCTGACGTACTTTTCATGGATCTCAGGTCCAAGCTGTTCCGGAAAACTCATATGCCATCCGAATTCCTGACCGATCTTCGGCTCAGTATCGCAGATAAACATTCTCTTCGGAGCTTTGAAAAACCCCAGTCTTCCTTTCAGATCAACGCTGATGCTGCAATCATCAACATCCACGCAGATACCTTCCATATATATGATTCTGTCACCATATTTCAAACGTTCGTCATTCATTTAAAACACCTTTTCTAGTTATATCCTTTGTCAATACGCTTCTGGCTAAGTGGAAGATTCTGCTCGTTCTCTACAAGATCAAGCTTGTGTCCCAGCGCATCCTCAATTGCCTCTATGTTAGAAGCTTTAACATTTGGATTCCATTTCTTCTCAGCCGGCTTCACTGTCTCGCCTGCCATCTGTACCTTGAGCATCTCAAGAGCACGGATTGCATCTTCGTGGCAAAGTGTGTTGTTACCAAGAACCTCGTTCTCGATACCGCCTTCTGATTTGTTGTTATCAACCATTGCTGTCATGTACTTGTTACCAACTACAAGTGCTCCCTGAACTGCACAGTATGAAAGTCCTACTACAGGAACTCCTCTCATACCGATCTGCTCGTGGTGGCTAGCGAAGTCGATATGGTTATTTCCGAAACCTTCTGTTGTAACGAAAGCTCCATCAACATCCATCATCTCTACTGTCTGACCAAGTCTCTCAGATACGTAGAACTTCTCAGCATTGATCTGTGGAGATCCAACAAAGATTACACCACAAAGGTCGATCTCTGGATCAGCGAGTGCCTCAAGTACCAGTGGCTCTCTCCAGTAATGTCTTGTCATCTCTTTAGATGCAGGTCCGATACATGTAAGAGCATGGATACATCCATCAAGAACTTCCAGTGGGCTCATACATACAGGCAGGTTACCAAGGTCAACGTTAGCTCTTGCTCCGAGGATTCCACATGGCTCTACTGGCAGGATGAAGTTATCATGCATAGCGCCCTGTCCCATGATCTCTTTACAAATAACTACTTTCTTCTGTCCCGGGTGACGAACCTGTGTAAATTCTTCTGTATCTACTACCTGATCATCTTCAAGTTTCTTCAGTGCTTCACGGATTTCCTGTGTGATAATATCAAATGCTGTATGTGCAGCCATAGGTCCACGACGTTCCATGTTTGTCTTAGCCTGAACTACGATATTACCTTTGATGAAAATCTCACCCTTATCTGGGCATCCCGGACGTCCCCACATAATGTTTTCGTCCATATATCCTTCTGAAGAACCGAATTCACCGATCTGAACTCCACCTTCATCAGTACCAGTCAGCATCATGATAGCGCCATCGATTACTCTTGTAACACCCTGACCGATCTTAGCTTCGCCCTCTTTTGTAGCGATTGGCTGAACGTCCATGATAGTCTCTGAATATGTGTGGTACTGAGCCGGTGTGATGATTTCCAGATGAAAATCTTTAACAAGCTCAGAATCTGCGATTACATCTGCTTCAATGCCTTCACGAATGTAAAGTGTTGTTCCTTCGATTGTTGTCTCCGGTCCTCTCTTAACTTCTGTGATTGCAAAATGTTTTCTTGTAAGGCTTCTTACAACCTTTCCTTCTGTTGCTAATGTCTCTGCTGTAGGAGCTGCAACTGGAGCCGCCGCTGTTGCCGTTGCTGCCGGAGCAACCTCTACTACTTCAGAACCACCTTCGCCAAGTGCACCAACTGGAATTGAAAGATCGATGTCTTTACCTTCTCCAATGTGGATTTTAAGAACTCCGCCCGCAACCTTTGCAGTTGCTGTAGCTGCTGGAGCTGCTGCCGGTGCTGCCGGTGCTGCTTCTTCTGCTGCTGGAGCCTCTTCCTCTGCCGGAGCTTCCTCCTCTACAGAGTCTTTGTAACCCTCCATATTATCTGCTGTAAGTGGGCTCAAAGAATCACTTGTCTTTGTAAGCTTAGCGCCCAGAACCTGACCGATCTTCAGGCATCCGTCAAGATTCAGTAATCCTGAGTCTACCAGTTCATCAAAGATCGCCGGATCTTCAAGGTTGGCTGGCTCAATAGTGATTCCAGCCTCTGCTCTACAGCATAACACTGCAGGATCATTTGCGTGCTGTTTCGCTGTTTCAGCTGTGATTGACATAACATTTACCTCCTTGTTTATTTATAGATTTCTCCATATTATATATAATCGCTTCGGGATTAGAATATCGGGGTAGTTCGCTTCCCTATGCGAATTATACCGCTAATACTGCCAATTAGTCTTCTACGTTGATATCCTGGTCAACCTGCTTAGATACTGTAAGCTGACGATACTGTGCATGACCAATTGCTCTCATCACATGGTCTGTCTGATGGAATACTTTAAGTCCCATCTGTGGTGCAGAAGCCATAACCGTGTTAGAACAGTCTGAACAGTTACCAATGATGATGTATTCACATCCATCTTTCTTGAACTGCATGTTGTTCTTAACCTGACCCGGGCAGTTACCTGGACGCAGACACTTCAGTGGTGCACCCGGCTTGTTCTCGATCGCCTGTTTACATCTGCATACAGAAACAACTTCTCCATGCATCTTCTCAGCGATTGTACGCATACGAGCTTCATTACCACCGCATGCACAGACAAGAAGTCCAACTTTCTTATCTGTAAGATCAGGCATTCTATATGTTGTAAGAATTGCACCTGTTGTCTTAGTTGTAGGCTCATCAAGCTCTGCTGCACGTCCTGTGAACGCACCACCCATGATGATCTCACCAACTGAATCATCTTTATCAAGTCCGCCTGCCATCTCGATCAATTCTCCTACAGAAATACCAACCGGAACATCCATGAATACATGAGCTTCGTTGCCACCCTTGATATTACCGCGAACTGTAATATTCTTAGAAATACATGGTTTCTTCTCTTCGATGGCTTCAGCGATCTTAGCAACTGTCTCGAGGTTGATTACAACCGATCTTGCTGCTGACGGAAGCTGTGTGGTATCAAGGTTAACGCCCAGACACTCACGAACTACGGCACGCTCTTCACCCATCGGGTAGATATCCGGAAGCAGGTGAACGGAAATGTTCTCCTCATCCTTCAAAGCATCCAGAAGTTTAAGAACTGCCTCTCTGTTCTTCTTCTTAATAGCAAAGATTGCTTTATCTGCTTTTGTAATCTCCATGCAGTATTTTACTCCACGGATAACTTTGTCTGTCTGCTCAATGGTCTGCTTAATATTGTGAGCAAGACCCGGCTCACACTCAGAGTCGTTGATCAGAATGTAGCTGTGCTCCAGTTTGAAGTCTTTTGGAAGCTCTGGGTTGATATCCTCTCTGAACTCACCCTGCTCTGTTGCGGATAAGTCGATATTCAGCTTAATTCCTGTCGGGAATCCGGCTCCACCCATACCTACAATACCAGCTGCTTTGATCATATCAAGCTTTGATGCATCTTCCGGCACATCAATCGGCACGAACTCATCTGGCTGTTCTGCATCTGCCTTGATGACGATACGGTCTTCAAGGATCTCAGATACTTCACCGTAAACGCTTGAGAAGATATTAGCTCCCAAGCCTGTTGGTGTGGCAATCAATGTACCTTTTTTTACCTTATCACCTACAGCTACGCATGGGGCACAAGGTGCACCTACGTGCTGACGTAATAATAACTGTACTTTTTCCATGACACACATCTCCTTTTCTCATACTTTGATTGTTATTATATTAAGTAAAGACGAAATACTTTGAACCTATCCCGCCCAACTTATCCGATTGTATCTATAGGTAAAATCTATAGGCGATTTAGTCTGTCAAACTTTTATCACGTTTGTCAAAAGACTATCTTTTTCTATATACTTCAATAGCTTTCTTTTGGCGGAGGCATGTGGGAATCGAACCCACCCAGGACGCTCCTAACGCCCAACACTGGTTTTGAAGACCAGGAGGCACACCAGTTGCCCATCTACCCCCGTATTTCATATCACGCCTACTTAAGATAACACATAAAAAGCCTTATTTCAATAGCTTTTTTACATTTTTATAATATCAAAAAAGCATTGACTTTTCAAGGCATTTCAGCCATAATGAGTATAGAAAGATTGAACCCGGTACTAGACAGCAGACTAGACCGGGTTATAGAATACGGTCTATTTGTTAATATTTCATCATTTTACCGTATTAAATTGTTTTTTCGCGAATACATTATCATAGATTTTATCAATACTTGTTATTTTTTTACTTATGATATTTATAGTTTTTATCTATAAATTATGACTTAAAAGGAGGGTAATGCTATGGAATTGAAAGCAAATGTGAACTTTGACCGATTTGAGGCTGCGCTTCAGGTAGTAGACGCACACACAGTTGGCGAGTTCTGTCGTATGGTCATCGGAGGATTCCCTGAACCAGAAGGCAACACAATGATCGAGAAGAAGAAATGGTTAGAGGATAATTATGATCATGTTCGTACAGCTCTTATGTTAGAGCCTAGAGGACATCATGATATGTTCGGTGGATTCCTCTGCGAACCAATTCATGAAGAAGCTGATCTCGGTGTTATTTTCATGGATACAGGCGGATACCTGAACATGTGCGGACACTGCACCATCGGTGCCGTTACTGTAGCAATCGAAGCTGGGCTGGTAGAGTCTCACGAAGGAGAGAACAAAGTTGTTCTGGATGCTCCGGCAGGATTGATTCGTACCACTGCTACTGTTAAGAACGGAAAAGTAACTGGTGTTACACTTACAAATGTACCTGCATTTGTATATAAGGATAACCTTACTGTTAATATTGACGGAAAAGAGATTCCTTATACTATCTCTTTCGGCGGAAGCTTCTTCGCACTGGTAGACTCAACCAAGCTTGACCTTGGACCTATCGAAGCTAAGACAATACCGGAATACATCTCTCTCGGTATGAAGATGCGTGATAAGATCAACAAAGAAGTTAAGATCCAGCATCCTACACTGGACATCACAGAAGTTGACCTCGTAGAGTTCTACGGACCGACTCCTAATCCGGATCATGCTACCATGAGAAATGTCGTAGTATTCGGAGATGCTCAGGCTGACCGTTCACCATGTGGAACAGGTACAAGTGCTAAGCTTGCTACACTGCACAAATGGGGCGAACTCGAAGTTGGCGAAGAGTTCATCTACGAAAGCTTCATCGGAACCACTTTCAAGGGTGTTATTAAAGAAGAAACCAAGATCGGTGATTACGATGCAGTCATTCCTATGATCACAGGTTCTGCTTGCCTGACAGGTGTTGGTACATACCTGATCGATCCGGAAGACAAGTTAAAATATGGTTTCTTAATTGGTTAATCTGTGATATAATCATTTGGAGAGCAACCGAAAGCGGGTTCTTAATGGAACCCGCTTTTTTTGGAATATATAAACCTACTCCATTCATCGGTTATCTTCTCACACGACATACCACCACAGAAGGGAATGATAACATGCCGAGGAAACGACAATCCACCAAAAGCCGTATCGTGAAGTCCGCCTGGAATCTGTTTTATAAAAACGGATATGACGACACCACAGTAGAAGACATCATCACAGCATCCAAGACATCAAAAGGCACCTTTTATCATTATTTCAAGAGTAAAGAAGGGCTTTTGAATACCTTGTCTTATCTGTTTGATGAAAAATATGAAGAATTATATAATGTAGTAGACCCCAACTTATCGTCCTACGACAAATTATTATTCTTAAATCATGAATTATTTTATATGATTGAAACCAGTATTGACGTCAGCCTGGTTGCTTATCTGTATTCAGCTCAGCTGGTCACTAAAGACAAACGTTCTTTGTCCGATCACAAGCGTTTTTATTATGTATGGCTTAGCGAGATCATACAGAATGCACTGGACTCTGGTGAATTTGCACCAACTTCCTCTGCTAAAGATCTGATGGATATCTATGCCATGTTCGAGCGCGCACTGCTGTACGACTGGTCACTCGTAAAAGGGAAATTCTCTCTGACAGAAAAGAGTGATGCCCTGTTGCCACATGTACTGGATGCATTTGTAAATGGATTATAAAAAAAACGGTTCGAGACCATCTGATCTCGAACCATTTTTATACCATTAATTCATGCATTTCCTGTTCCTGCACACCGATGCTTTCTATCACCTTCCGGATCGTGTCACGATCCTCTATTCCTGCACACCATGATAAACCGCAGCCCGCCGAAATCTCACGCGGTACAGGAATCAGTCTGCCAGGAGCTCCTGCTTCTTTACAGGCTTTCTCCATAGCCATCGCATCTGTGGTCGTGTGAAATGTCACAACCAGCTTTAATTCTTTCTTGCGCATGTCTCTTCTCCTTATTCTTCATCCACAGACAATTCCTGAATTGCACGAATGGCTGTGTCCACTTCTTCTTCTGTATTGTAATGAGAAAAACTGAATCGCACAGCTCCCTGTCCGACCGTTCCGAGCGCTTCATGCATGAGTGGTGCACAGTGTGCTCCCGGACGGATCGATATATCATAATCCATCAACAGGGCATCTCCCACTTCCGAGGAATCATACGCTCCAATATTCAATGTAACAATCGGGCAACGATTCTTCGTAGAGAAATCTCCGTATACCTTTACATTCGGAATATCCTTTACGCCTTCGTAGAATCTCCACATCAATTCCTGCTCTCTGGTGCGGATCTTATCAATGCCCTCTGCCATCAGATATTCTACTGCCGCATGAAGTCCTGCGATTCCATGACCGTTCAGAGTTCCCGCTTCCAGCGCCGTCGGCATTTCCTTCGGATGTGTTTTACTATAGGTCTGCACTCCGCTTCCGCCACTTAAGAGCGGGCGTACTTCCAGACCTTCTCTTACATACATACCGCCGGTTCCCTGCGGTCCCAACAGACTCTTATGTCCTGTAAAGCACAGAATATCAATATGCATTTTCTGCACATCAATCGGAAATACTCCTGCAGTCTGAGATGCATCTACGACAAACAGCACGTTATACTTCGCCGCGATAGCACCCACCGCTTCTACATCCACATAATTACCAGTCAGATTGGAACCATTGGTGCATACGATTGCCTTTGTATCCGGTCTGATCGCCGCTTCCAGATCAGCAAGGTCCATCACGCCTCGTTCGTCTGTCTTTACGAATGTAAGCTCTACACCTTTTTCCTCCATCTCATATAATGGACGCAGGACAGAATTATGTTCCATGACCGTTGTAACCACATGGTCTCCCGGATTCAGCACACCTTTGATGGCAATATTCAGGCTTTCCGTAGAATTTGCTGTAAATACAATCTGTCTTGGACTGGTGCCATTAAAAAAACGGCACAGCAGCTCTCTGGTGTCATAGACTGTTCTTGACGCATTAAGCGATGCGCCATGGGCACCGCGTCCGGCATTCCCCATAGATTCCATTGCAGCTGCCACTGCCTGAATGACCTCCTTTGGCTTCTGCATAGTTGTCGCTGCATTATCCATATATATCATAATACTCACCTATTTCTATCCGTATTATTTCTTACGTTTCTCATACGGATACACTTCCTGTACAATTTTCAAAAAATGTTCTGCAGATAAAGATAACTGATGATTCTTATTATAAACCACGTTGATATCTCTTCCATCATCTGCTCCCGGTATATGGAATGCAAGGACATTTCCATCCTCTATTTTGTCCGCCGCCGCAAGCTTCGACAACAGCGACACACCCATACCGCTGCAGACAGATTTCTTAATCGTCTCCTGGTTCTCAATGCTGGCGATCACATTTAACTGCTCACCGCGGATGCCTGCTGCCTTCAGCTGCTTCTCCGCTTCTTTTCTGGTTCCAGAACCTTCTTCACGCATAATGACCGGTTCGTCAAGAATCCACGAAATATCATCCGGCGTCTCAGCACGTTTCCGATACACTTCTGTGTTCGGCGTGATGATCACCAGTTCGTCTTTATAGAATGGAAAATATTTGCAGTGTTTCTTTTCGAGCACAGTGCCGGTAAATCCAATATCCACCATATGCTCGACCACCTGATTAACCACATTTGCACTGTCAGATTCCATGATCTTAAGCTGCTCTCCCGGATATTTTTCGTTAAATCTGGCAAGAATCTTCGGAAGCAGATACTGGGATGGGATCGTAGATGCCGCAATGGTAATACACTGGCGCCCCATTTTCCTGCGTTCTCCAAATTCTTCCTCAATCCGTTTCTCAAGATCTACCATCTGACTGGCATAACGATACAGTGTCTGACCTTCTGACGACAGACTGACTTCTTTTGTATTTCTGACAAACAACCGCACTTCCAGTTCTTTCTCAAGCGCAGAGATATGCGCACTGATCGTCGGCTGTGTCAGGTACAGATTCTTTGCCGCTTTGGAGAAGCTACCGCCCTCTGCCACCTCTACAAATGCTTCTAACTGCTTTAAATTCATTAGTATGCTACCCTTTCACTCTCTGCTCCGACACGCTTTGTCACCTTAATGCTATCCATATACTCAATGATCGGCTTCGCACTCTTCCGACTGGTCTGGAACAGATCTCTCACTTCCGCTGTCGTAATAACCTCGCGTTTCTTAAACTCTTCCTGGAGCATCGTCTTCGCTTTTTCCATATATTCTGTCAGGGTATAAAGGTCATCGGAAACTTTTACGATCCGCTTCTCTTCCAGGAGAATATTTAATATATCATCTGCCACTGCCTTATCTTTTTCACCAAAGGCAATATCAGAATAACGTACAAAATCATAGCCTGCTTTCCGCACGGTATCCAAAATCTTCGCGGACACACGGTCATACACCGCATCTTTTCTCACTTCGTAATCTGCCGTGCACAGGTATTCTTCCATGCGCTTTAAGGCACCCTCCTGCTCCAGATATTCAACATAGTGGTCAAATACCACCGGCTTCATCTTCTTCAGGTAGGTTACCTGCACCTCTGCTTTTTTCATACCATAGCGGTATGGATATTTCTCTTCATACTGTTTCAATGCTTCAAGAATCTTCTGACGCATTAGCTTCTCAGATCCTACATGCCACAGATAGAGATCCTTTCTTGTAGCAAATGTAAGAATCACGCCAGAAGCCTTTAACATCTGTACATCCTCAGCCACCTCTTCCGGGGACATGGCGGTAAGCCTTGCCACCTCTGCCTGTGTCAGCAGATCTTCTCCGTGTTCACGAACCCGCAATTCGATGACATCAATGGATGAACCGGATTCTTTGCGCTTCAGGTCTTCGATCACTGGTTCCTGGAATCGTCTGTGGATCACCGGATTCGGCTCCAACACCACACCTCCGCCGATAGTCTCCATCGGCGAATAGAAACGGAGCACGAACTTATCTCCTCTGCGAAGTGCAATCTCTTCTTCCAGCCTGAGCTGTACATAGCCGCTCTCACCCGGTCCGATTTCTTCTTTATCCAGAAGCACAGCACGGCACAGAATTTCACTGGTTCCGGTAAACAAATGCAGTCTGGTATGATTGGTCAGCACACGCATGGATGACTTCAGAATATTCACTTTCACATCCAGCAGATCTGTATTCTTCATACTGTTTGGTGGTGCAAGTACACACCCGCGGGCTAACTCGCGCTTCTTGACATTGGACAGATTAATAGCCACACGCTGTCCCGCATAACAGCATTCCTGATCCTCTCCATGCACCTGAATACTCCGTATCTTGCTGGTCTTACCAATCGGATAGATTTCTACCGTATCTTCTTTTGTGATCGTGCCGGAAAGCAGTGTTCCGGTAATAATCGTACCAAATCCGGATAACGAAAATACACGGTCAACAGGAAGCCGCGGAATCGTTGTAATATCCTTTTCTTCCACTTCGTCCTGCATCATATGGTCAATCTCCCGCACCAAAGCATCCAGTCCCTGACCGGTAGCCGCTGATACTTTCATCACCGGCGCATGTTCAAGGAACGTGCCTTCCAGTTCTTCACGCACTTCCTCTTCTACAAGCTCCAGCCACTCTTCATCTACAAGATCACATTTGTTCAGTACAATGATACTTTTCTGAATACCAAGCAGCCCGAGGATATCCATATGCTCTCTGGTCTGCGGCATCACACCTTCATCAGCTGCGATTACCAGCATAACCAGATCCATGCCCACCACTCCGGCTACCATATTATTAATAAATTTTTCATGACCCGGAACATCAATAATTCCGGCACGGTCACCACTTGGGAGGTCAAACCAGGTAAAGCCAAGGTCTATGGTGATCCCTCGCTTCTGTTCTTCCTCCCAGCGGTCTGTATTACGCCCGGTCAGGGCTCTGATCAAAGTAGTCTTGCCATGATCAATATGCCCTGCCGTACCTATTATCACATGTTTCATTCTAATATCTCCAGCCTATTTCTCCTGTCCCAGCACTTCCTGCAGTTCTGCTGCGATCAATTTGAAATCTTCTGTTTCTACCGTCCGCACATCCAGCATGATCGTGTCATTAACCGTTCTCGGAATCATTGGCACGGTCAGATGCCGCATCTGGTCTTCCAAAGCCGCTACGCTTTCATGCTTTGGGTGGATAGCTACTGCCATACTTGGTATCCGCTCCATCGGGAGTGAACCGCCACCGATCTGAGATTCGCAGGATACCACATCCACCTTCGCCGGAAGATCTGTCGAACGAATCGTTCTCGCAAGGCTTCTTGCCCGGCGCGCCACCTCATCCAGTGGCTCTGTGATCATACGCAGCACCGGAATATGCTGAACTGCCTGTTCCTCTGACAGATATTCCTGAAGAACCAGTTCCAGTGCAGCCGCTGTGAATTTGTCAATTCTCAGTGCACGGGTAAGCTGATTCTTCTTCATCATATCGATGTATTTCTTCTTACCGACAATAATACCTGCCTGCGGGCCACCAAAGAGCTTATCGCCGCTGAAGCACACGACATCAGCCCCTTTAGCCACCGACTCCTGTACAGTCGGCTCATAGGTCAGACCGTATTTAGACAGATCGATCAGCACGCCACTCCCCAGATCTTCAATCACCGGAATGCCATGTTCCTTCGCGATCGGCATCAGTTCATCGATTCCTACCGATTCAGTAAATCCAACGATCTTATAATTGCTGGTATGTACTTTTAATAATGCTTTTGTTTCTTCTGTGATATTCTCTTCATAATCACTGACATGCGTCTTATTGGTCGTACCCACTTCCACAAGCGTCGCACCACTCTGTGTCATTACATCCGGAATGCGGAACTTGCCGCCAATCTCGATCAGTTCGCCACGGGACACGATGACCTCACCGCCTTTTGCAAGGGAGCTTAAGATCAGAAGTACAGAAGATGCATTATTATTGACAGCCATGGCTGCTTCTGCTCCTGTAATCTTACACAGCAGTTTCTCAAAATGCGAATAGCGCTCGCCGCGTCGTCCCTCTTCCAGGTTGTATTCCAGGTTGGAATAGCCTGTCACAATGTCAAATGCTTTCTTCATATGTTCCCGGCTGATCGGTGCACGTCCCAGATTGGTGTGCAGGATCGTACCCGTGCCATTGATTACTTTCTTCATATTAGGAGTGTGCATCTTCTCTACAGCATCTCCGATATGAGATACCAGAAGTGCAATCTGCTCCTGTGCTTTATCTTCCTCATCACAGCCGCCGATGAACGCTCGCAGGTTATCCATCTCTGCGCGGATTGCTTCCATCACAGAATCACGGCTGTATCTTTCAATCATTTCCTGGATTGTCTGACTCTCTAACAGAACGTCAACCTTCGGAATACTGCGGTATAATAGATTTTTATTCATGACTTCCGCCTCTCTAATACAGTCTGATTAACTTGTCACTCTTCTCAGCCACACGTCCGATCACAGACACCTTAGTATCAATGCCGGAGCGTGCAAAATCTGCCAGCATCTGTTCCAGATACTCCGGTGCTACGCTGATCAGCAGCCCACCTGATGTCTGTGGATCGTAAAGCAAATCCAGATAATGTTCTTCCACACTTCCTGTCTCTACTTTATCAATGGAATACCTGCGGTTCTTATAAGCTCCGGCAGGTACAAGTCCCATCTTGGCATAATCGATTGCATCTGCAAAATACTCAATATCACGCACCTTCAGTTCGAAGGTTACTTCACTGGCAGATGCCATCTCTACGCAATGCCCCAGCAGCCCAAATCCGGTAATGTCTGTGCAGGCAGATACATCATAACGCTCTACCACCTGCTTGCCGATCTTGTTCAGCGAAGCCATTACCGTCTGTGCTTCCTGTATCGCAGATGGTGATGCAAAATCCGCTTTGATCGCGGTATTCACGATTCCGCTTCCGATCTGTTTCGTCAGGATCAGCACATCTCCCGGTCTGCATCCGTAGTTCTTAAATATCTTATCCGGATGTACAAATCCGGACACGCACAGACCATATTTTGGTTCGTCATCCTGCACGGAATGACCACCTACAAGTACGGCTCCTGCTTCTTTCACCTTATCTGCACCTCCTGCGAGAATGTCTCCCAGGATTGCCGGATCCAGGCAGTTTGGAAAGCCTACAATATTAAGTGCCACGGCAGGTTCACCACCCATCGCCCAGACATCACTCAGTGAATTGGCTGCTGCGATCTGTCCGAACATATATGGATCATCCACGATCGGTGTAAAGAAGTCCACTGTCTGGATCATGGCAATGTCGTCTGTAACTTTATAAATAGCGGCGTCATCAGAAGTCTCTATTCCAACCAGCAGATTATCATCCTGGAATTTTGGCAGCTTACTCAGAACCTGAGCAAGGGTCTCCGGACCTATCTTAGCTGCTCAACCCGCTGTCTTACTGAGACTTGTCAGCTTAACGTCTGTTTTCATTCTATAATATCCTCCTTTGGGGGGAGCCCTGCCGGCTATGGGCGAATGATCTTATCAGCCCCTGCCATAGTCTCTGCAATCACGTACATATTGGTCACAGATCCTACTGCAAGCTTCTCCTTAATTCCGTAATAATCCAGGCAAGTTCCACATGTCATGATGTTCACGCCCTGTGCTTCCAGTGATTTCAGATCTTCCAGAGAGTCAGAGCCTTCACATGTAAGTGTTGCTCCACCGTTGTAGAACAGCATTGTCTTAGGAAGCTTGTCTAACTGTGTAACCGCATAAATAAAGCCCTTGATCAGAACTTTACCAAGTTCATCATTACCGCTTCCCATACGGTCAGAGCTCACTACTACTACCATGTTATCTCTTGCATCCGGAATGCACGCTGTCTCTTCTGCATCGTCTGCCGCAACGGCTGCGCCTCCCATAGCAATTGTTACTTTGTATTCTTTTTCCCCAAGCTTTTCAGATGTAACCTTTCCACCGCTGGAAGAAGCCATCTTTGTAACATTCTGCACTGCAATCTCATTGTCCACCAATACTTCGATTGTCTCCGGTCCTGTCAGAGCCTGCATAGCTTTCTTTGTCTTAATAACCGGGATCGGGCAGCTATCGCCCATTGCATTAACTGTAATCATGATAATTTCCACCTTTCTTAAACTATCCCTTTACATTTATAGATATATTCTATCATTATAACTGTAAAAGGTAAATATATTTTCTATACATCTGATTATATTCCTTTTCTTTATTTTATTCAAATAGATAGCTTCTATATAGCCCGGCCGCTATAGACTGTTTCTATAAGTAATTGTTTTATAGACAGTTACCACTTTTCATTTGAGGATGCGCATGGTACAATTATTTTTATAGAAACGATAAAGAAAGAGGTACATTATGTGGATTGCAGATCAATGGAATGATTATGAAGTAATAGATTGCAGCAAAGGTGAAAAATTAGAACGCTGGGGTGATTACCTGTTAGTCCGCCCAGATCCGCAGGTCATCTGGGATACTCCTAAGAAGAACCGTGGCTGGAAGCACATGAACGGTCACTACCACCGCAGCAAAAAAGGCGGCGGTGAATGGGAATTCTTCGACCTGCCGAAGCAGTGGCAGATCCATTATAAAGGTCTGACATTTAATCTGAAGCCGTTTAACTTTAAACACACCGGACTTTTCCCGGAACAGGCAACAAACTGGGACTGGTTCTCTGACAAGATCAAACATGCTGGCCGTGAGATCCGGGTTTTGAACCTTTTTGCCTATACAGGTGGTGCTACCCTGGCAGCTGCCGCAGCAGGCGCAAAGGTAACTCATGTAGATGCTTCGAAAGGTATGGTAACCTGGGCAAAGGAAAATGCAGTTTCTTCCGGTCTGAAAGACGCTCCGATCCGCTGGCTTGTAGATGACTGTGTAAAATTCGTAGAGCGTGAGATCCGCAGAGGCAATCACTACGATGCCATCATCATGGATCCGCCGTCTTACGGACGCGGACCTAAGGGTGAAATCTGGAAGATTGAAGATTCCATTCATTCCTTCATCAAGCTCTGCACAAAGATATTATCCGATGATCCGTTATTCTTCCTAGTTAATTCGTACACCACAGGACTTGCTCCGGCAGTACTGACTTACATGCTGAGCACAGAACTTGCTCCATGGAACGGTACCGTAGAGTCTCAGGAAATCGGACTTCCGGTTACAGAAAGCGGACTGATTCTTCCTTGCGGCGCATCTGGACGCTGGGAAGCAAAATAACGAAACTATTATGTATAAATTCAGCCCTATGACTAATCAAACATTTTTGATTACTAATCACATTGTTTGATTAATCATAGGGCTGATTGTGTATATTAATGCTTATTGAATCTTTATTCCATTTTCCATTTCTTCCGTCGCAGCTTCGTAAAAGCCTTTCATTGCGATAATCATATATTCCAGATCCTTCACGCCTGCCGTCTCATAGCTGGAATGCATGGCGAGCTGCGGAAGTCCGATATCCACGCACGGCACCGGAACCTGAAGTGCGGAAATATTGCCAAGTGTTGAACCGCCTGCGATATCCGAATGATTGGTAAATACCTGTGTCGGCACACCTGCTTTCCCACAGATACTGCGAAATACTGCCGCTGTCACGCCATCAGACGTATAACGCTGATTACCACTGAACTTGATGACAACTCCCTGATTCACTAACGGACGATTGGATGGGCATGCCTTTTCCGGATAATTTGGATGCACGGCGTGCGCATTATCTGCGGATAACATCATGCTTCCTGCGATCAATCTCCGATAATCGGACGCACTGCCGCCAAACGCTTCCTGTATCCGTTCCAGTGTATCCGCCAGAAATGTTGATGCTGCACCCTGTCTGGTGGAACTTCCTACTTCTTCATTATCATAGACACAGTGCACCGGAATCCGATCCTGTTCCTCTGCACTCAGGAAACTGGTCATAGATGAATACACACACTCCAGATCGTCTAATTTACCAATCGATATAAATTCATCTTCTGAGCCCCAGACACTGCCCTGCATACGGTTATATACATAGAGGTCACTTCCAAGAATATCTTCTTTCTTCACATCTGCTTCACGGGCAATCCGATCCATAAAACTTTCCTTTTCACCCTTTGTTCCCATACCATATAATGGCAACATGTCCTTCTGCGCATGGTAATCATATCCCGTATTGATATCACGGTTCATGTGAATAGCAAGACTTGGAAGCATCAGCAGATCCTTATCGATCTGAACCAGCTTCACTGTGACGCCTTCTTCACTCTTCACAAGCAGTCTTCCCGCCACGGAAAGCGGACGGTCAAACCATGTCGAACAGATCATACCGCCGTATTTCTCCACATTCAGACGGACATACGCCTGCTCTGACCACAATTCCGGATTCTCTTTAAGCTTCAGGCATGGCGCATCACTGTGGCTTGCCACAATCTGGAAGCCACTAAATGTCCCCTTAGGAACACGGAATGCGACCATCGCGGAACCATTGCGGATCACGTAATATTTGCCGCCATGTTCCAGCTTCCACTCTTCACGCTCCAGAAGCTGCTTATACCCCTGTTCTTCCAGTTCCTGCTTCATGTTGTCAATCACATGGAAAGGCGTCGGACTCTTTTCTATAAATTGGAATAATCCTTCTGTATAATTCATAATCATTCTCCTTTTCTCAATACCGATTAATACATCTAAATGATATTATAACAAATGTGACACTTTATCGGTAACGAATACGAAAGGTTTTCTGGATGCGATCCATACCAATGCCAGACAGAACAAAATCAACAAGATACTTTCTGTATTACTTCTCACCGAAGCCAGCACAGGAGTTGCGTATTTCAGACAACTGTACACCAGTCCATGAAAGATATATACTGCCATCGTTCGTTCTCCGATATAAGAATACGCTTTTTTCTCTGCCGGAAGCACCAACATGAGCAGATAAATCAATACAAAAGACAGCACATAACATCCGCAACGGATCAGCATCCCCTCCAACGGATCCAGCCCGAGTCCTGCATAAGAATATCTGCCATAAAAAATCTTCACCGGAAGCTTATGATGATAGTCATCCACAAACAATCCTATGATCAGCATTGTAAGAACAGCCAGCGCCCCACAGTATCCTGCCGGCTTTCGGAATCGTTCCAGCACACTGCTGTCAAATTCCATCCCCGCCATAAAAAACGGAAAGAAAAAAAGAATCCTTGGTATGGACAGATAATTGCCGAGTCCCACAAAACCAATCAAAAGTCCGCCCGCAAACAGAAGCGGCATATGATATGGAACTTTCCTGATTACCGGCGCCAGCAAACGCCATACAAATAACGCCATCAGATACCAGAGTGAGAACTTCGGCCGGTCAAAATAAAGTCCCGTATGTTTATCCAGCACCAAAGTATACAAGAAATAATATACCAGTTCATATACAAAATACGGTATAACCAGTCCCTGTATTAACCTTTTTATAGATGGAATGCGCTTAGAAAAATAACCGGATATAAAAATAAATGCGGGCATATGAAATGCCACAATTCCCCATTTTAATTCATAAAAAGATAAAATAAATATTTGAGAAATTTCTTAAATTCTCTTAAAAGTCCTTAAACCCATATTTTATGCGGTCTTAGGACTTTTTTGTACGGTAGATAATATCTTAAACAACCTTAAACTTGCTTAATCTTTCCTTGTCTAAAGTAGTAAATTCAGTAGTACGATTATGCAATCAATCTTTGCATTTCTGCTTGTGCTGACTGATAACTGCCATGTGCATAATAACCGAGTGTCATTGTGATGTTTTTATGCCCCATGACATATTGAAGATTGTTCGGTGTCATTCCTTTGTTTGCCATGTTCGTGCAAAAGGTATGCCGTAAAATATGCGGTGTGATGTTCGGCAATTCCTTTTTCGTAACCTTTCTATATTTCTTCACAAGGTTTTTGAATGTAGTTGTATAACAAGCGTTATACATGGGGTAGCCTTGCTTATTGAGAAAGATAAAATCACTATAACCGCCAATGACAATAGGCTGTGCGTTGTTTCTGCTCTTGATGGCTTCTTGTAATGATTCATAGACTAATTCGGTCATAGGTACTTTACGATAACCGCTATCACTTTTAGGTGGCTCTGTATAATAACCCTCTTTATCTTTTTTTAATTGGTGGTTAATATCAATCATACGATTATCAAAATCAATGTCGGAAAGTGTCAGTCCGCACATTTCAGAAATACGCAAGCCAGTGTTTAGAAGAATAACGATTGCAGAATAATAGGCTTTATAAGTACAATCAATTTTCGCAAAGTCAAGAAGTGCCTTTGTCTGTTCCTTTGTCAATGCTTCTTTCTTTTTAGTATCATTTTCAATAACATCAGTCAAAGCAAAATCAAAAGGGTTTTTCCGTAACAAGTCATCTTGTATAGCGAGATGAAAGGTTGCATTAAGACTTCTTTTCATATTTTTGATTGTACTGAAAGAATACTTTTCTTTCATTCTGTACGCCCATGCTTTCGCTTCTGACAGCTTCACTTTGTCAATGTTCATATTTCCCAAGCTGTCATTTTTTAACGCTTCCATAAGGTTATTTCTTCCTTGTACGGTTGCTTTTCTGACATTCGCTCTGCTGTTGATATACCGACCATATAACATACAGACAGTGATTTTTCTGTTTGTAGTGTTAATACCGTCATCAATGTCTTTCTGTACTTCTCTAATCCTATCACGCAAAGCGATACAATCCCTTTTGCCTTTTGGTACTTTGTCAGTCGAAACAAGTTTCCAAGAATAGATAAACTTAGGCTTTCCGTTCTCTATGTATTTGTAACAATATCTACCGTCTGTTCTTTGGCTCTCTCCATTATGTAATAAGCGACCTTTATGGTCTGTTCTCTTTTCCATTATGAACTCCTCTCTTATGAAAAGAGCCTTGAATATGACTAGTTAGAGTATAGCATAAACAAGACTTCATTTCATTAGATTGTGTCTAATTCATCTAAAACTTTTTCAAATAGTTTTCGCTTGATTAACAGGCGTTGTCCGTTATAAAAGAGCCAATCCGCATTTTTATGTTCTCCGGCTATTTTTCGCAACTTGTTCTCACCAATGTGAAAATATTGGCTTGCTTCTTCGATAGAAAGCAAATATTTTTCGTGTATAGGTACAATTTGTCTCATTTATATATCACACTCCTTTGCAGTCAAGGTCAAGTTATCTTCATCAAGAAAGAATGCCTTAAAAAGTACATCGTTTTGATTGATAAACACACCTTTTGAGTTTGACGGTATTTTTTCAGAAGCAGAGTTATTTTCTAATACCATTTGAGATAAAATTTTATCCGCACTTCCGCATATTCTGTTACCTAAGTTTGTTTTTATCTGCCCATTGATTATATCGGCTGACGGTTTTTGCGTTGATAGGATAAGGTGTATACCAAAAGCACGTCCCTTTCGAGCAACAGATGTTAGATATTCTTCGATTTTTTCCATAAGTTCTAATTTTTCTTTGTTGGTACTCTTCTTCAATCCTGTTTTATCAAGTAATTCAGCTACTTCATCACACGCCACAATGATACGGTTTAATTTCTTATTATTTTTCTTGTTATTGATGTTATACTCTTCAATATTTCTGCAAGAATTAGAGACTAAAATATCTCTTCTTCTGTTCAGTTCTGCCATTACAGAAATCAAAGTTTCAACAAATTTTTTTTCTGTTGTAATAATTTTACAATTTTCATGCCATACATTTTTAAAATCTAACCCACCTTTGAAATCTGCAATATAGACTTCCATGTTTTTTAATAGACATTGCCATAAACAAAGTTTGAAAAGTGAAGATTTTCCAGAGCCTGTGCTGCCGGCGATCAGGCAGTGCGGGGTGTCATTTAGATTTATCATTACTTTTTCAAAGGCAGAAACACCCAACAACAAAGTACAATCATCATCAATTAAAAATTCATCTTTCCATACTTGCGTTTTGGAAAAGAATTTATTTAAGTCAACACCATAAACTTTTATAATCTTCTTATTGTTTTTACCAAAATCTATTTTCAAAATATCATATCCTAATATAGTTTCTATTCGCTCTTTTGCGTTTTCCCAATCAATTAAAGATAGATATGGACTGTAAAATGTATGAACGATAATATCCGTTTCTTTGGACTGTCTTTTTTTGCTCAAAAGTCGGGGAATTTCATATTCTTTATTATGAAAGCCTATCTTGTAAAAACCTTTTGATAATTTGAGTGTTCCTCTAGGTGTTCCGAATACTATTACAGTTGCAAACAGTGTTAAAGGCTCAATAACCTTAAAAACTGCTTCACTGATGATATTTCTAGGTAGAACGGAATAATATATAAATTCCAATCCATTCAAGAAATAGAACGCCGACATTATACAGATAAATGCAATCAATTTCTTTTTATTTAAGGCTATTTCCTTGAAGCCATTCAGTAAGCGAAACCCTAAATTTTCCATTTTTCTAATCATATAAAATACTTCTCTTTCTCATGTTCTATAACTTCCCCTGTTTCTTTGATTTCTATGATTTTGTCGATTTTATTTATCAGAGCATTCCATTTTTGAGGGGAATGTCTTTGTATTTCTTGATATTGTTTTTCTAAAGGTAAGACAGACAGCAGATATACATATTCATACACACCATATCTATCGTAAAATCTAGCAGGCAAATATAGCGGAAAGATGTCTAGCAGACCTATTAAATCATCGATATAAAGAGAATTTTGAAAATTATCCAACAACAGGACTTTTTCCCCATGGTAAGTATCATAACTCATCTCTTTATGTTGTCTATAATTGGTTATTCTGCAAATATCAATAGGCTCATGGCATTCATAGACCATTCTTGTTTTACCAACTCCACTTTCTCCAAAACAATAAATCACAGAAAGAGAGCGAAATTTATTCGCATTTTTTATGAGCAATGCTTCTTTTAATGCCTCTATTTGCTTGACCTTGAATATAAGTTCAGGCTTATCTGAAACTATCTCACCTATTATTTTTCCGTCCTCTAAATCTTTGATAACTTCATAGTTAAGTGGACTCTTTTCTTGCTTTTCCGTTGGAATTTCGCCCCATTCATAGAAAGAGCCTTCAACTTTTGTTTCTTCTTTTTCTGTTCCTTCCCATTTGCCTGTTTTAGAAATATACTCTTTATTTTCAAGTACGCTTCCATGTGCCTTTTCACAGTGGCAAACAGGAAACTTAGAAGAACAAATTGTTGAAAATCTGATAGGAGATTTTCTGTATATAAAAATATGTGTATGTGGAGTTCCACTCTTTGATATTTCATCACTTATACAGTAATAAGTAGGGAAAAGACTATTCAATCTATCAATAATGATTTCCCTTGTCAGCCCATATTTTTGAGGGTTATTTATTACTATATTCCACTTTCTTGATTGTGGGTTTCCCATTAAATCACTCCTTTTCTTTCCTCTGCTACATGCTACATATGTATGCTAAGGGGTAATACTTCCCCCTTAGCATATTGTGGTAATTCGTGCCCTTACGGGCACTCATACCACAACGCCAAACGCAATTATTTCTCTACAACAACAATATCTTCCGCATATACAGAAAGTTGATTTCGATAATCTCCATAAACAGTCGCTACCGCATTTTTTAACTGCACTTCGACCTGCATAGGCACATCAATCTGCTTTGGCACTTTTACATATAGCTTTTCAAAAAGATTAGAGCCTTTCTCATTCTCTTTTCGTTCATAAGGCGTATTATCTTGTGTGGTTACAATTTCTACCCTTGTACCGATAATTTCTTTCGTTTCACGGTCAGTTAATGGAGATATACCGACCGTCATAAATCTTTTGTGTTTAGCAAAACCGTTCCAATCAAAATATTCAAATTGTCTTAAATATTTCATTTGTATTTTCCTCCTATTTTTCTTCCAGATATATTACTGTGTACACTTGCTTTATATCTTGACAATACTATATCAAATTATCAAATTCTCAATATTATATTCTTGATTTTGTGATTTTAAGAATTTATAATATATTTATATTCTGAATATAGAATTTAAGGAGGGTAAAATGATAAAAGATGAAAAAAAGAGATTACCTCAATATTTAGATGGGTTAGATAATGAAGAATTAGAAAAATTGCGGAATGATACTTCAATTGAAAATTGGAGAAAGAATTTTATCTTGCGTTTTTATGAGCAACTCTCTTTAAAAGAACTTTCAAAAAAAGATGTTTGTAAAAATGTAAGTTCTGACACCGATAGATACAAACTATTATTTGATGATTATAAACTTGCTCATAGTACCTTAACAGAATGCACAAATATAAATGCACACAAAAAATTAAGAACATTCAGCATAAATCATTTGATTGCAATATCAAATTCTTTAAATGTAAGTATAGATTATCTTTTAGGAATTGAAACTAATGAAAGCCATGAAAATACAGATATTCATAAAGTTATTGGTCTTAACGACATAGCAATTAATAAGTTAAAAAGAAATAAAGAAATTCAAAGACAGTTGGAATTTTTTTTATTATCTCCCAAGATTGAAGATATTTCTAATGCAATTTATAATGAATACTGGAAGCATAGTCTTTACATAGGAGTATGTAATGAATACAGCAACGAACTGGTTATAAAAATCAAGGAAAGTTATCATGAATTTAGTAATAAAGTTTTCCCACTAGAGAGAAATCAAGATAAGTATAAGCAATATTTAAAAGAAAAAATCTCATATAAAGATATATTAAAAGAGTATGAGAATATAAAAAATTTCTTTAAGGATAATTTATCTCAGTCTTTACAAATTCAATATGCGGATAATACTTCTGGATTTTCTGATATGAAGTTATATGATTTTTTTATTACTGATACTGTAGAACGCACCTATGATATTTTTGAACAGATATTTAATGATTTATCATTAGAAAAAATTGCACAATCATTTTTGAATTTATTAGACGATTTTTTTAATAGCTAATAAAGGAATTTCTATTATTGAAAATGAAAAAAGAACAACTAATATTGCTTGTTAGTTGTTCTTCTTTTTCATACTTCAGTTATATAATAGAATTGTGTAAATAGTATGTTATTTTTCGCTTTATTCTTTGTTTTCTTCTGTATCTTCTGTTTTCTCTTCCATATTCTCTAAAGCATATTGGCAAGCTTGTATAACAAAGCGAGAAAATGTAACATGTTGGTTTTGAATTGCGTTTTCAATTTCCTCAATCAATTCTAAGGGAAATCTTATTGTTTTGTTTTCTGTCTGCTTCTTATCGGGTTTGAGTTGGAAAGCCATTTGCATACCTCCTTGTTATTAACATGGTATTGCAAATAAGCACAAAAATATGCACTGCATATTGCAATGCAACTATTGCTTCTAATCTTACAATATGATAAAATGAGAAAAAAGCATAGAGAGGAATGGACAACATGAAAATCAATTTCAAAAGCAAGAAAGTGATTATTCCAATCATTATAGCTGTAATTGTCTTAATTATTGCTTCTGTATTGGGGTATCGTTATTATCAGCAACAGGAATTACAGAAGAAAATCGACATAGCCATTGCACAGATTGAAAAGACAGAAACAGACTTTAACAAGGGAGATACACGAGAAGATAAACTTACTCTTTTACAGTCTATTTCAAAGGAACATGTTGATTATGAAAAGTCAAAAGATGTAATTAAGGAAATAGATGAAAAATATCATTCTGTTATATCCGATATGCAGAAAGTATTTAGAGAAGAATACGACAAGACTTTGACCGACAACATGCTGAAAGATATTGATAAAATCAGCGACAAAGAGCAGTTAAACAACGCTAAAACAAAACTCAATGAATTATTAAAGACCATACAAGGCGAAAAAGATGTTGTATGTACGGAAAACGAAGTAAACGAGTATGAAACAAAAATCACTGACCTTGTAAAATCTTATGAGGACAGAGTAACCGCAATCGAAAAAGAAGAACAGGCAAAAAAAGAAGCTGAAGAAAAAGCACAGCAGGCTTCAAGTTCCAATAATTACAATAGTTCTGGAAGTTCTTCCGGTGGCTCTTCATCGGGCGGTTCTTCCGGCGGAAATACTAGCAGTTCATCATCTGGTGGTCGTTATCAAACGGGAACTTCATGGTACGAAGATGAAAATGGCAGAACAGAGTATCAGAAATATTCTGACGGCAGTTGGACAGCACAAGACGATCAAGGGAACAGTTGGAGCAGTGATGATTTAAGCGAATGGTTAGATTAAGCGATAAATAATAATCAAGGGATATTCCAAAATGATGAATTGGAATATCCCTCTTTCTATTTTGTCGTTTCTTCCCTTTGTCAATCCCCACTTTTCAGTGCCTACGGTAAAGAGATTGACAAAGATTAACTTTTTTCGTCATAAACAAGGCTCTATGTGATTTGTAGTAAATGAGTAGTAAATTTGTTGTTTTTCTGTGCTTGATATGCTGTGAATTGCCTTTATTTCAAGCGTTTTTTAGGATAATCTTTTAAATTTCATAAAAAAAAGAATTCTGGCCGTAACACGGTTCGATAAAATGACCGATTACAACCAGAATGATCAAAAGCACTTTATAGTTATCAAATAAATATTCTCTCTGTTGTTCCTGCTTCAATTTCATCACCAGAGATTATTTTAGTACACCGATATCCGTCTTTCAATCCGCATTTTCTCAGAAAAAGCGATTGAATTTCACTGAAAATTCATGCATTTTATCCCATTCCATTCATAACTACCCTTGCGAATATCTTGACAAAAACTGTCTGGTGCGTTCTTCCTTCGGATGATCGATCACCTGCTTAGCGTCACCCTGCTCCACAATATATCCATCATCCATAAATATAATCTGATCTGCCACATCTCTGGCAAATGCCATCTCATGTGTAACGATGATCATGGTCGTCTTCTGATCAGCAAGACCACGGATTACACGAAGCACTTCTCCAGTAAGCTCCGGATCCAGTGCAGATGTAGGCTCGTCAAAGCACAGGATATCCGGCTTTAACGCCAACGCTCTTGCAATGGCAACTCGCTGCTGCTGTCCACCGGATAACTGGTGCGGATAATGACCCGTGCGGTCTGCCAGTCCCATCTGCGCCAGAAGTTCCTTTCCGTGTTCTTCTATTTCCGCGAGGATCTGTTTTCTATTCTGCTTATAATCCGGACGTTCCTGTGCCAGGAGCTTCTCAGCCAGTGTGACATTTTCCAGTGCCGTATACTGTGGAAATAAGTGAAATGCCTGAAATACCATGCCAAAATGCAGTCTCTTACTGCGCAGCTCCTTGTCGCTCATCTTCACCGGACGTGACGCGTCAAATACGGTCTCACCATTGACCGAGATTGTACCCTGATTTGGTGTCTCCAGGAAATTCAGGCAGCGGAGCAATGTTGTCTTACCGGAACCCGATGACCCGATAATCGCCAGTGCATTGCCCTTTTCCAGGGAAAAACTCACATCTTTCAGAACTCGTGTGCTCCCAAAATGTTTCTCTATATTATTTACCTCTAAAACAGTCATTTCTCGCACACCTCCTATTTAAAATAATCCAGTTTTTTCTCAATATAGTTAAAGAGCAGTGTCAGGATACCGATAAAAATCAAGTAGAACACTCCTGTGTAAAACAACGGCCAGGTCAGTCCCGCTGATTTCATAAATGAATATCCTGCAAATGTCAGCTCATATGCCGCAATGATTCTGGCAAGAGATGTATCCTTAACCAGTGTAATAATCTCGTTAGACATCGGCGGCACAACACGCTTCACCATCTGAAGCAGTGTGATCTTAAAGAAAATCTGACTCTTTGTCATGCCAAGTACCTGTCCTGCCTCTCTCTGTCCAGCCGGAACTCCTTCGATCCCACCCCGGAAAATGACCGAGAAATAACAGGCATAGTTGATTACAAAGGCGACTACCGTTGCCGTAATACGACCTGCTTCATTACCACTCCAGATATTATGCCCAAGCCACAGACCCGGTCCGTAAAAGATAATGATGAGCTGAAGCATCAGTGGCGTTCCCCGGATGATCCAGACAAAGACCTGAATCAGATAGCGGAGCGGTTTCCATCTGCTGGCACTTCCGATACCAAGAATCAATCCTGCCGGCAGTGCAAATACCAGCGTCAATATAAAGATTTGAAATGTGGTCCACAGACCTTTTGTTAATTCCAGTGTTACTGTTCCAAACATTGTATCTCCCTCTTACGCGATAACAAGGCAGAGAGCTCAGGCTCTCTGCCTTATCCACGATGTCTTTCATGCTGTCGGTCATGTATTATTGCTGATTCTACTTCTGCTCCAGTACTGCATCTGCAACGCCGTATTTCTCAGCAATTTCCTGTGTCTTGCCATCTTTGTATGCCTTAGTAAGCTGTTCATTGATGTATGTTGCCAGATCAGAGCCCTTACGGCATCCGACTCCATACTCTTCTGAAGTCAGTTCATCAGAGTGGATCAGATCCGGATAGCTTGTGCCCTCCCCGATCATAGCACTTGCCATCAACAGGTCAATGATTGCCGCATCCGATGTACCAGATGCAACTTCCATCAGGGCATCTGCCTGCGATGCTACGGAATTGGCATTGTATCCTTCTTCTTCAGCTACTGCTTCTCCGGCAGATCCTGCCTCTACCGCAAATGTCAGCTTAGACGGATCATCCAGCTTAGACTCGTCCGCCGTAACGATAACCTGTCCATTGCTGCAGTATGCATTGGTGCATTCCATAGAATTCTTCACTTCGTCAGTCAGTGTCATACCATTCCATACAACGTCGATGTTCTTAGACTTGAGCTCCATGATCTTATTATCCCAGTCAATCTCTACAAACTCTACATCTACTCCAAGAGATTCACCAACCATCTTTGCCATATCCGCATCGAAACCGACCCATTCTCCGGAATCATCTTTATAATCCATTGGTTCAAAATCGGTGATGCCTACCACCAGAGTTCCCTTATCTTTAATATAATCCACATCACTGTCTGAATTCTTGCCTCCGCAGGCGGTCATGGAAAATACCATTGTCAGGCATAATAAACTTGCGATAATCTTCTTTTTCATAAACGTCTCCTTTGTTTTCGTTCTGCTAATTTAGTAGCATTGTAGCATGGTAGCAGACTAAAGTAAAGCATTTTTTTAAATACAAGAAAAGACTGCTGCAAACATTTCTGTTCACAGCAGTCTCATCCTGCCCTTTATGAATCTTAACCTTTGTTCTGCATCTCCACCAGACGCTCACCACAGTACATCTCCCGAAGCTTCGGCTTTTCAATCTTGCCTGTCGCATTTCGCGGTACTTCTGCAAAAATATATTTGTGCGGACGTTTGTAACGAGGAAGCTTCCTGCAGTATTCTTCCAGATCTTCCTGGGTACATACATATCCTTCTTTCACTTCTACAACAGCTGTTGCGATCTCTCCCAGACGCTTATCCGGCAGTCCGATAACAGCCACATCCTTAATGGCATCGCAGCCGCGCAAAAAGTCTTCAATCTGTACCGGATACAGGTTCTCGCCACCACTGATGATGACATCCTTCTTACGGTCTACAAGGAAGAGGAATCCGTCTTCGTCTTCTTTTGCCATATCTCCGGTGTACAGCCAGCCGTCTTTTAAGGTATCCGCAGTTGCCTTCTCATCTTTATAGTAACAGGTCATAACGCCAGGACCTCTTAACAGAAGTTCACCGACCTCGCCCTGTTTTACGTCTTTGCCATTCTCATCCACCACACGGGTCTCCCAGCCGTATCCGGCTTTACCGATAGCTCCGATCTTATCAATATTCTCCACGCCAAGATGTACAGCACCTGGCCCAATAGATTCGCTGAGTCCATAGTTGGTATCGTACTGATGCTGTGGGAAGTATTCTTTCCAGCGCTTGATCAGACTCGGCGGCACCGGCTGTGCCCCAATGTGCATCAGACGCACCTGATCCAATTTGTAATCAGATAACTTCAGATCTCCGCGGTCCAGTGCATCCAGAATATCCTGCGCCCACGGTACCAGCAGCCACACGATCGTACACTGCTCATTCGACAATGCATCTAATATATATTTCGGCTTGGTTCCCTTCAGGATCACTGCCTTGCCACCAGTCAGCAGGCTTCCGAACCAGTGCATTTTCGCACCGGTGTGATATAACGGCGGAATACACAGGAACACATCATCTTTGGTCTGTCCGTGATGCTTCTGCTCTACCTTAGCCGCATGCATCAGGCTCTCGTGATTATGCAGGATCGCCTTCGGAAATCCTGTTGTTCCTGACGAAAAATAAATTGCCGCATCATCCTGGTCACTGATCTCTACATTCGGTGCCATACCAGAGCAGTTCGCTGTCTGATGGGCATAACTCTCTGCAAATGACGGACATCCGTCTCCCACGAAGAACAGCAGACGGTTTTTAGAAACAGAATCTGCAATCTCTTCCACACGACCGATAAATTCCGGTCCAAATACCAGTACATCTGTGTCCGATTTATTGACACAGTATTCAATTTCATCTGCCGAATAACGGAAATTCAATGGAACAGCAAGAGCTCCGGCCTTCAGAATACCAAAATAAATTGGCAGCCACTCCAGACAGTTCATCAGCAATATTGCAACTTTATCACCGCGCTTCACGCCTCTGCTCAGGAGCAGATTCGCAAAACGGTTCGCTTTCTCATCAAACACACTCCATGTGATCTCTCTGCGATAATGTACAAATGGAGTCGGCTCAATCAGCTCATACTCTTTCCATGTGATCCGGCGGTCTTCCGGCTGTTGCGGGTTAATCTCCACCAGAGCAATGTCTTCTCCGTACTTTTTCGCATTTTCTTCTAACAGTTTTGTAATCGGCATCTCGCTTTACCCCTTTAACGCTTTTATTTACTAAAGCACACTTTAACATATCTACCGATAAAAGTCAATCAAAGTATTCAAAAAGACAGCTGCTCTTTCGAACCGCTGTCTCAATGAACATACAGGTCTATTGGTTCTTTTTCTCAGGGAATGCAAAGATGAATACCAATGAACTGATCAACAGCATTCCCGGATAGAAAAGCTTCGGGATCACATCAAACGCAGACAATTCATGTCCCATCTCATGCACTGCCGAAAGCGCCACCAGCATCTGCGCACCGTAAGGAATTACACCCTGGGAAATACAAGAGAATGTATCCAGCAGAGATGCCGCTTTGCTGTGCGTAATTCCATATTCTTCTGACATTTCTGCCGCAATTGGATTCGCCATTACAATGGCTACGGTATTATTGGCCGTTGCAATATCCATTGCTGCTACCAGAAGTCCCATACCAAGCTGTCCTCCTTTACGTCCCCGGAATACCTTACGAATTGCCGAAAGCAGTGCTTCGAAACCACCGTATTCCCGGATCAGGGCGCAGAGAGCAGCTACCAGAATGGCTACCATACAAGTCTCAAACATGCCTGAGATTCCGGAGCCCATATTTCCGATCATATCCACTACCGTTGTCTGTCCGGTTGCAAGCATGATAATAATTCCCGAACAGATGCCTGCCAGAAGCACAACAAATACATTGATGCCGATAATACCTCCTGCCAGAACAAGTACATATGGAATAATCTGAAGCAGATGGTATTCATGTGCCACCGCACCATTCAGGGTTGTGCGAAGTGACAGGATCAGGATCAATACCAATGTTACCAGCGCTGCCGGAAATGCGATCCAGAAATTCTCACGGAATTTATCCTTCATTGGACAGCCCTGCCCATTGCAGGCTGCAATCGTCGTATCCGATATGAAAGAAAGATTATCTCCGAACATTGCTCCTCCCATAACAGAACCGACACAAAGTGCCAGGTCAAAACCGGATGCATCCGATACCGCCGCCGCGATCGGCGCGATCAGGGTGATCGTTCCTACCGATGTTCCCATGGCAGTTGACACAAAACATGCCACCACAAAAAGTACCGCCACTGCAAATTTGGCTGGAATCAGTGACAGCATAAAATACGCTACGCTTTCCGCACTGCTGCGTCCTACAACGCCCACAAAGCTTCCCGCCACAAGAAAGATCAGCAGCATGGTAATAATATTTTTATCAGCAATTCCCTGTGCCATAATCCCCAGCTTGTCATCAAATGACACTTTACGGTTCTGCAGGCAGGCCGTAAGAATCGCCACCATAAATGCCAGCACGATAGGAATATTATAGAATCCCATCGGAATCTTCATCACATATTCAAACACAATTCCAAGTCCCAGATACAGGACCAGAAATACACCGATTGGCAACAGTGCCTTTGGATTACTTTTTTTCATTGTCTTACCCTCTCATTCTTCCTGAAATTATTACTCGTAAAATGTTTCCCGTTCCATGTCTTCACTGACATGGTCTCTCTC
>ERZ894183.392-NODE-392-length-37579-cov-42.254904_pt1 | contig 37579 bp, 36 predicted proteins | sample MGYA00380279_ERZ894183 | MGnify/ENA primary metagenome ERZ894183 (study PRJEB32331, sample SAMN06328422) | human gut metagenome | biome: human gut microbiome; feature: stool | host: Homo sapiens | collected 2013-06-26 ... | reverse complement strand
CAACACGTTTTGTCCACCCTTTAAGAATCACTGAAAATCTTAAAATGCCGATGGATCCCGATAAATACGGGTTCCATCAACATTAAAACCAACACGAAATGTCCTATAAGCCCCGAAACACTCGGGTGGGATAATCCTCCAATCGAATATTCCAATAGAAAAAGAGGCTGTAGAAATGATCGCACATTTCTACAGCCTTTTTTTCTATTGGGAGGGCAAATTTACAGCTCGTTGAAGAGCGGCGAATAATTCATGAAGAGCGTGCAGATGATGATGGTCGTCGCGCAGGTCAGGATGGAAAGGCGGATGCCGTACTTGATCTGCAGCGATGGATTCAAACCGTAGCCGACTGGAATCGCTCTTGTGGAAACGGGGAGAATGTATGCGCAGTTGGCGGCAACGATGGTCCCCAGGATATACGGGATGGGGTCGACGCCCATGACGCCTGTGATGCCGGTCACGACAGGGATGGAAATCGAAGCGGCGGCCGTGTTGCTCGAAAGTTCGGAGAGGAAGCAGGCGAAGGTACAGGAAATAGCCATGGTCATGAGTCCTGGCGGAAGCTGGAGGCCTACGATGATGACAGCGAGGCGGTCGATGGCGCCCGTTTCAATGACGAGACGGCCCAAAGCAAGACCACTTGCGAAGAGGAAAATCATGCCTCACATGGCGTGGCTTTCTGCGTACTGCCAGTCGAGCATCGTCTTGCCATTTTCATCACGCAGGAAGAACATCAGCATGCCGATGACGAGGAAGACGTAAGCAGGCTTCATGGCAGGAAGGGATGAAGCGAAGAGCGGACGGATGAAGGCGAGGGCGGTCGCTAATATAAAGAGGTAAAGGCCGATCTTCTCGCCCCCTTTTCATGGTGCCGAACTTGCTGTACATTTCACGGAAGTAGGCGCGCGTCCTCGGAAGGTCCTTGGCCGGAGCCGGGAGGAGCCAGAGGAAGATGAGGTTCAGGAGGAAGACGATCGCAAGGAGCGGAAGGAAACGGATGACCCAGTCATAGTACATGAATTCATGGCCGGTCAGCTTTTCGATGTAGGAAACGGCGACAAGGTTCGCAGAGGATCCGATCGGCGAGCCGAAACCGCCGATACCGCTTCCCCAGCCGATGGCAAGCAGGATCGGGAGCGCCATGCGGCTTTCCGTCACGTCATCCTCGCCGACCGAGCGCAGCATGGCGACGGCAATCGGACAGAAGATAGCGGCCACGACGACGTTTGGAAGGAAAATGGAAAGGACGGTCGATGCGAGGAACCAGACGGAAATCTGGTTTTTCATCGAAGTCCCGATGAAGCAGAGCGATTTGACCGACACGCGCTTGTCGAGGCCCGTCGTCGTCCATGTCAGACAGATGAGATCGGATCCCAAGAGCAGGACGGCGATTTCCGAAAAGTACTGGCTGATGACGTGGGAATTCGGGATCAGGTTGAAGAAGGCATTGACGACGATCGGCACGAAGGCTGTGACGTAAATAGATACAGGCCTGATGATCCACCAGAGCGCCATCCAGACGGCCGTTGCAATGGCGAACGAGGCCGCGGGCGTGAACGTGCCCCAAAGAAGAAAAGCCGACAAGAAGAATGATGCCGGACCGATGAGAATTTTCCATACCTTTGCCAAAATGCATACCCCCTCACATGCGCCCGGAGACCGGGCCTTCCGAGTTCCGTTATTTTTTCTTTATCTGTCTTTAATTATAATAAGGCGCATAACCATTTAAAAACTGTTAATTCTTGTTTATAATACAAGTATATAGTTGTAACAGGAGGGCCTATAAATTTTCTATCCATGAAATACTTCGTCGTGCTGGCCGAAGAAAGGAGCTTCACGAAAGCAGCGGAAAAGCTCCACGTGACGCAGCAGACACTTTCCGCGCATGTGGCAGGGCTTGAGAAGGAATCAGGCGCCAAACTCTTCATCCGCCATGTGCCGCTTGAGCTGACGGACGCAGGCCGCGTCTTCTACCGCTATGCCAGGATCATCCGCAGAAATGAAATGGCGCTTGAAAGAGAGCTGACCGATGCGGCCGGCATGGGGAGGGGGACGCTTCGGATCGGCGTTGCTCCTTCAAGAGGGCAGGTCGTCCTTACGCCCGTCATTGAATCCTTCCGGAAATCCTGTCCGGGCATCCGCATCCGCCTTGTCGAAATGGCAAATGACATGCTCTGGACAGCACTGGCAAGAGATGAGATCGACCTCGTCCTCGCCCGTGCGCCGGAAGCGCTTCCCGGCATCGCATGTATTCCCTTTGCCGAAGAGTATTCCGTCCTCTACCTCTCCGATGATCTGGCGGAGGCGCTCTGGGGAGAGAAGAAGGAAGAAATCCTCTCTTCCCTTTCTGAAAGAAACAGGGAGCTTCCTGAATCCTTTGCCGAATGTCCCTTCCTCTTGAACAGCGAGAGCGACATCACGGGGGCTCTTGCACGCCGCCTTTTCAGGGACGCCGCTATCGATCCCGTCATTGCTGTCGAGTCGGAAAGCATGGGCACGATGCTGAAGCTCTGCGTGGACGGGGCCGGCGCTTACTTCTGCCCCGAAAGTCTGGCGGAGAAGCTCCTTCCGAGAAGCGCGCAAAAAAAACTCCACCGCATCACCTTCGAGGACGGGAAGTACGAGATTTCCTCCGGGTACCAGAAAAGTGCTGAACGGTGGAGTATGATCGGTCGTTTCATAGAAGAGGCTTTCAAAAGCCGCGGGAAGAAGTTTCCCTTAGCGAAGCCATAAGTTGGCGGCGGCATGCGCTGCCTGCTCGTGCGTGATGTAGCCTTCCTGCGCCATGAGCGTCAGGACGACGGTCATGCGCTCGGTGCCGGCCTTGGGGTGATCGATGGGATCATAGGCAGAAGGCGCCTGCGGAAGTCCTGCAAGCATGGCGCACTGGGAAAGGTCGAGCTCCTTCGGCTCCTTGCCAAAGTACGTGTGGCTGGCTTCCCTGAGGCCGTATGCCCCGTGACCGAAGTAAATGGTATTGAGGTAGAGCTCAAGGATTTCCTGCTTCGTGTAGTAGCGGTCAAGCTGGACGGCAAGGGCGAGCTCTTCAATCTTGCGGCTCATTGTGCGCTCCGGCGAGAGGAAAATGTTCTTGACCGTCTGCTGGTCGATCGTGCTGCCGCCTTCGAGCGTTTCGCCTGCCATGTAGTTCGTCACCATCGCGCGGGCGACGCCGATCGGATCCATGGCGCCATGGTCATAGAAGCGGCGGTCTTCGGTCGCAACGACACCGTCGATGAGGTACTGCGGGATGTCCTTGAATGGAACGAAGTTCTCGCGGTGGACGCGGGATTCGAGCGCTTCCTTGAAATTCGTGAGGTCGTGGTATTCCTGGCGGAGCGTCTGGATGTCCTGCTCCTTGGCGACCGTTGCATTCGGTGCGTCCTTGGATTTATTGACTGTGACCTTGCCGGAATCCGTCGTTCCTGTCACGCCGGATGCGAAGGTGGAAACCATGTCCGTCACCTCGCCGTAGAGGGAGTCATCCTTCTTGGCGGATGAAGGCGCAGAAGAAGCCGCTTTGGGCGCGCTTCCTGTAAGACTGGCCGGAATGTACTTCTCGATGCCGCTTCCCTGAGAGAAACCCCAGTAGACGGCGCAGGCCAGAACGATAAGCATGAAAAGTCGTTTCATTGTATTCCTTCCCTGAAAACGGGATATTTCCCGTAGATATTCTGTTCTTTATTGTATCATAGGAAAAGAAAAGGGAAAAATGGGAAGAAATGGCCCCTGATGATTTTAAAAGGCTTTTTCCTGCCAATCGAAGGATAAAAAGGGAAATATCTTTCCTGATGCCTTTCCAAAGTCTCTGAGTGCGGTATTTCTTAAAATATGGTATAATAATTACACAAGCTGTATATCAGAAAAATATAGGATATCTGTTGGCAGTGGTGCATCATTATAGGCCGCTGCGTTTTTATGTGAAGGAGAGTTGTATGGCTGAAGACATTCATGAAATTCAGGACCGGCACGCCGAAGAGAACGGCAAGAGCGATTACGGCGCCAAGGATATACGAGTACTGGAAGGACTGGAAGCGGTCCGCATGCGTCCTGGCATGTACATCGGCTCCACATCGGCACGCGGCCTGCATCATCTGGTCTACGAAGTCGTCGACAACAGTATTGACGAAGCGCTGGCAGGCTACTGCACGCACATCGAAGTCGTCCTGAATGACGACGGCAGCTGCACCGTTACCGATAACGGCCGCGGCATCCCGACTGGCATGCACGAAACAGGAAAGCCCGCCATGGAAGTCGTACTGACAGTCCTCCACGCAGGCGGCAAATTCGGCGGCGACGGCTACCCGATTTCCGGCGGCCTGCACGGCGTCGGTATTTCTGTCGTCAACGCTTTGTCCGAATGGATGAAGGTCGTCGTCAAGAGAGAGGGCGAGTTCCATGAAATGAAACTGTCCCGCGGGATTGTGACCCAGCCGATGAAGACCTATGGCAAGACAGATGAAACAGGCACAAGCGTCACCTTCAAGCCGGACGCTGAAATCTTCAAGGAAGGCGTCGACTTCGACTATGACACACTGAAGGTCCGCATGAGAGAGCTGGCCTTCCTGAACAAGGGCCTCGTCATTACTCTGGAAGACCACAGAGACGGCGCTGTCAGAAGCGAACAGTTCCACTATGCCGGCGGCATCGCCGAATTCGTCCAGTTCCTGAACGAAGGCAAGGACCTCGTCGATCCATCCGTTATTGCATTTGAAGGCGAAAAGGACAAGGTCATTGTCGACATTGCCATGCAGTACCAGACCGGGTACACGGAAAACATGTACACCTTCGTTAACGACATCAATACCGTCGAAGGCGGCATGCACCTGGCAGGCTTTAGAGCTGCGCTCACCCGTGTCATCAATGATTATGCTAGAAAGAACAATTTCCTGAAGCCGAACGAAGACAACCTGTCCGGCGACGACGTCAGAGAAGGTTTGACCTGCGTCATTTCCGTCAAGGTTCCGAACCCGCAGTTCGAAGGCCAGACGAAGACGAAGCTGGGCAATCTTGAAGTCAAGGGCATCGTCGACAACATTGTTTCCGAAGGCTTGAAGACATACCTGGAAGAACATCCGCAGGAAGCACGCGCTGTCATTGAAAAGGGCATCACCGCATCCCGCGCCAGGGAAGCAGCCAAGAGAGCAAGAGAACTCACCCGCAGAAAGAATGCGCTTGAAGTATCCAGCCTCCCGGGCAAGCTGGCCGACTGCACGGAAAAAGATCCGCGCTTCCTTGAAATCTACATCGTCGAAGGTGACTCCGCAGGCGGATCTGCAAAGACCGGCCGTGACCGCCGTTTCCAGGCTATCCTTCCGCTCCGCGGCAAGATCCTGAACGTCGAAAAGGCACGCCTTGACAGAGTCCTGAATTCCGACGCCATCCGTACCATGGTCACTGCCTTTGGCACCGGCGTAGGCGAAGACTTCGATATCAAGAAACTCCGTTACTACAAGATTATCATCATGACCGATGCCGATGTCGACGGCGCTCATATCAGAACACTGCTTCTGACATTCTTCTACCGCTACATGAAACCGCTCATCACTGAAGGTCATGTCTACATCGCTCAGCCTCCGCTGTACCAGGTACGTAAAGGCCGTCAGAAATACTATACCTATGACGACGATGAACAGAACAAGCTTCTCGCAAAGATCGGCATCGACGGATGCGCCATCCAGCGTTACAAAGGTCTTGGCGAAATGAACCCGGAACAGCTCTGGGACACCACCATGAACCCGGAACAGCGCGTCATGCTGAAAGTCGAATTGACCGATGCTGTAGAAGCAGACCGCCTCTTCACCATCCTCATGGGCGACAAAGTAGAACCAAGACGTCTCTTCATTGAAGAACACGCCAAGGATGTAACGAACCTCGACCTGTAATCAGAAGGGGCTGTGACAAAATGCAAAAACATTTTGCCGCAGCCTTTTTCCATGTCTTGACAAAAACGGGTTAAAATCCTTAAATCTGTATTTATATTCTTCGATAACGAGAAAGAAAGATTAAAAAAATTCAGAGTTGTAACAAAATTTTATCGAAAAAACCGTAATTTGTATTGGAACTATCGAGCCAAATGGTATAAAATAATAACGGTGTAAAGAGAACGTCAACGTATTCACTGGAAAGGGGATTTGTGATGGAATATTTCTATCCTGCAATAGTCAAGCATGATGCAAAAGGAGGAATTTTCTCTGTCATATTCCCGGATCTGAATGGATGTCAGGCGCAGGGGCGCACCGCTGAGGAAGCAGTTCTAAAGGCAAGGGAAGCTCTGGCAGCCTCTCTTCTGGAAATGGAAGAAAAGGGCCTTGAAATTCCGCCGGCATCGGATGAAAGACTTTTTCGTCTCCGTTATGGCGGCAGCCGCTGCTGCACCATTCTGGTCAATATGGAAACCTACCGTGAATACCGTGAATATAAAGTAAGAGCCGCCGATCATCAGACGGCGGTATGGGCAGAGACAGCCCGCAAGACAAGACGAGTCGGAATTCTGGCAAGAGTCTTCGGATTAAGGTAATCAAGAGCCGCGGCTTAGTGCCGCGGTTTTTTTAGTGACCTGGGGAGGAAACTATGTGGGAGATGATTCCGAAGGAACTGGATGAAACGGATATGAAAATCATCCACGCCCTTCGAAAGAACGGACGCATTTCTATGACAGAGCTGGGCAAGGAAGTCTTCATGACGAGCCAGGCCGTGAAGAACCGCATTGCAAGGCTGCAGGACTTGGGCGTCGTGGAGCGCTACACGGTGAACGTGAACTGTCCGCTCTTCGGCTACACGATCCACTGCGTCTTCGAGCTCGTGACAGATGAGAAGACGAGGGAAGGCTTCCTCGAATTCATGAAACATACAGAATACCATATTTTCCACTGCTACCGCGTGGACGGCGCATACCGCTTCTTTCTTGATGCGCACTTCCACAGCGAAAAATCCAGAGCGGACTTCATCCGTGAAGTTTCCGCATTCGGCCGCCTTACGACACATCAGGTCATGGAAGAAATCCAGGGCCTTCACCCCGTAGATGAATGATCATCCACGCTGTTTTACAATTTATAAGGAGACTCGGAAGGGCCTCCTTTTTTATTGCTTTTTATACCCGGGGCGCCTTCGCACCGCTCCCGCCATCCGGCACTGATGCTTGCAAATCATTCTTATTTAGGCTATACTTGCAAAATGTGCATAGCAAATACAACTTATCATAGAAAGAAGGAATACTATGACAATAGAACTTAATTTGTACCAGACGCTGGCAGCCGCTGTCGCCGTCTTCTTCCTGGGAAGCTTCCTGAAGGACAGGGTCAGCATTTTCAGGAAATACTGCATTCCTGCGCCTGTCATCGGCGGGACGATTTTCTCGATCGTGAACTGCATCCTTTACACGCAGGGCATCTGGAACTATTCGCAGGATACCGTCATGCAGAACTGGTGCATGATGCTCTTCTTCACCAGTATCGGCTACATGGCAAGCATCCGTCTCATCAAGAAGGGCGGACTCCTTGTCGTCAAGATGGCCTTTCTTGTCTTCCTCCTGATTGTCATTCAGGATCTGGTCGGTGTCACTTTTGCCAATGCCTTCTCGCTGAATCCGCTCATGGGTCTTGCAGATGGTTCGATACCGCTTGTCGGCGGTCACGGCACATCCGGCTCCTTCGGTCCTGTCCTTGAAGCACTGGGTCTTAAGGATGCGGCAACGATTGCTTTTGCTGCCGCTACCTTCGGCCTTGTCTCAGGAAGTTTCCTTGGCGGCCCGGTCGGAGAGCTTTTGATCCGTCGCTTCCATCTGAAATCCGATGAAGATGAAAACGGAGATGAAGTCCCGGAAAACCGCACGGAACATGAAATCGAAGGTGATGATGCAGCCGCTTACCTCAATATGGACCGCTTCATGTACGCTTTCGGACAGCTCCTCCTTGCCATGGGACTTGGCACATATGTCAGCCAGTTCTTCATCAACATCGGTCTCGTATTCCCGGGATACATCGGTGCCATGCTCGTTGCTGCCGTCATCAGGAATATTTCCGACATGACCGGGCTTTTCGGATGCTACCAGAGGGAAAGTGAAGTCCTTGGCGGCATCTGCCTGAACGTATTCCTTTCCTGTGCGCTCATGAGCCTGAAACTCTGGCAGCTGGCAGACCTTGCTATTCCGCTGATTGCAACGCTCATCGTGCAGGTTTCCATCATGGGCCTCTTCGCTTACTTCGTCATCTTCCGCGTCATGGGAAGAAATTACGAAGCAGCCGTCATGGCATCCGGCAGCTGCGGCTTCGGCCTCGGTGCCACACCGAACGCCATCGCGAATATGAACGCCATGTGCGAAAGATTCGGCCCGGCGCATACCGCTTACTTCGTCATTCCGCTCATCGGCGCTTTCGTCGTCGATTTCCTGAATGCATCCGTCCTCATGGTCTTCATGAATATCCTGAAGTGACAATCGGCGGGGCGGTTTCATTCATGATATAATAAGAATGATTTACCATTGAATGATGCATTCTCCAAAGGAGTACACTTATGTTCGATTTTCTTGACCTGTCTACGCTGATCTACCGCGTACCAGCGCTTCTTCTGGCGCTCTCCTTCCATGAATACGCGCACGCCGTCGTATCCGACTCGCTCGGAGATCCCACGCCTTCTGCCACGGGCCGTCTGACGATGAACCCGCTGGCGCACCTTGATGCTGTGGGCACGCTGCTGCTTGTCCTCTGCGGATTTGGCTGGGCGAAGCCCGTCATGATCGACCCGCGCTATTACAAAAACTACCGCTCCGGCGTCCTCAAAGTATCCCTGGCAGGCCCCGGCGGCAACCTTCTTCTCTGCTTCATTTCCATCTTTCTCATGGGGCTCTTGCAGAGATTCGGCATGCTCGGCATGGGCGGATACCAGTTCCTTTACTGGATCATGCTTTACAACGTATGGTTCGCCTTCTTCAACCTCATCCCGGTCCCGCCGCTCGACGGCTCCAAAGTCGTCAGCATGCTTCTTCCTGGCGAACTCTCCTGGAAATTTGAAAACTTCAACGCACAATACGGCTTCATCATCCTCATGGTCGTTGTATTCTCCGGCGTTGCCAACAAATTCCTGAGCCCGCTCTCCAACCTCTTCGTAACCCTCTGCTACAACATTACCTACATCCTGCTATAGTTGGCGGGAATAGAGTTAATTCCCATAACGGACGATGAAACTCTTCGAACCGGACAAAAGGTGCAAAACAAAAAAAGAGCTGTGAAATGATCCGTCATTTTCACGGCTTTTTTTTATGCTTTTTCCGCCGCCTGATGTATAATGAAAAATAAATTCTCGTGGAAGGAGGACATCATGATTACTACCTGGCTGATTTTCGAAATGGCAGGGACGATTGCCTTTGCTTTTTCCGGCGCTGCTGTCGGGCTCTACAAGAGAATGGATATTTTCGGCATCACGGTGCTCTCCGTCATGACGGCGGTCGGCGGGGGAACGATCCGCGATGTCCTCTGTGGCATCACGCCGCCATCAGTCCTCCGTTCTCCGGAAGGGCTCATCGTGTCGATCGTGACGGCGCTTGTCGTCGGCTTCGGCTATCCTCTTTTCCGCATCCCGAAGAGAGGGAAATGGGTCATCACGATCCTGTACCACTTGTCCGATACGATCGGCCTTGCCGCTTTCACCGTGACAGGGGCGCTCACTGCGTTCTACCGCTATCCTGGCTACGACATCGTCTTTCCCGTTATGCTGGGGCTCATCACCGCTGTCGGAGGCGGCATCATCCGCGATATGATGGCGCGCCGCATGCCCGTTGTCCTTTACATGGACGTCTATGCCATCGCATCGATTGCAGGCGGCCTTCTCCTCTGCGCTTTGAGAGAGCCATTGGGCACGCCGCTCGCCTCCTGGATTTCCTTTGCCTTCGTCCTGCTCCTCCGTTTTCTTGCCATCCATTACCACTGGCAGCTCTATCATCCGCACCGCCGTTTCCGCAGGATCCAGAGGGACTGAATTATTTCTTTACAAAAATTTTTCTTGACAAGCATTTGCGTTGAGCGTAATATCATAACCAACTTAAGGAAATCACTTAAGAAACTGAATAAAGACCTTACAAACCGGTGAGGCGGAGATAAAAACAGGAAATGCACTTCCAGAGAGCGGGGATTGATGGGAACCCGCAGTACGCAGCCCGTTAAATGGACCGCCGAGGGCGCTGTCAAAAGGAGAAATCCCTAGTATTCAGCGACGCATCATCTGCGTTATTGATGAGGGGTATGTTAGTACCCTGCGAGAGAGGGAGAAATCCAATTAAGGTGGTACCGCGAGTGTATATGAATGAGTACCGGGCATCCGGACTTTGAAATAGAGACCCGTCCTTGACAAATTTACTTTTGTCGAGGGCGGGTCTTTTTTGTTATCCGGAAGCGGAAAGGAGAAACAGGATGGAACAGTTGGAAAGAATCAAAGCCTATGCGAAAGACTACAGAAGAGTTCCGATCGCTAAGGAAATCTTCGCAGATGTCCGCACTGTCATCGGGACATTGAGAGTCCTGAAGAAAGTCAGCAGGACAGCATTCCTCTTCGAAAGCGCGGACAATACCGAGCGATGGGGACGCTATTCCTTCCTGGGATATGATCCAAAGCTTGAGCTCTTCGTGAAGAACGGAAAGATGACCGTCAAGGGCGCCGTCACAGAAACATTTGAGACAGACGACCCGGCCTCCGTCATCAGGAAAGTCCTTCACGAATACCACTCTCCGGAAATCCCGGGCATGCCAACATTTACCGGCGGGCTTGTCGGATACTTCGCCTATGAGTACGCGAGGTACTCGGAGAAGAAACTCTATTTCAAGGAGGAAAAGGAACCGGATATTTCCTTCAACGATGCGGACCTCATGCTTTTTGACAAGGTCATCGCATTCGACCATTACAGGAAAACGATCATCCTCATCACAAACGTCGACACGAGCGAGATCGAGACGAATTACGAAAAAGCGGTGAGGGAGCTCGATGAAATGGCAGAGCTCATCGCTTATGGAAAGGAAGCGGACATTCCGGAAGGAAAGCTCCTCAGCGATTTCAAAGACGAGTTCACCGAAGAAGAGTACGAAGCGCTCGTCAGAGAAATCCAGCAGCGGATCCATGACGGAGACATTTTCCAGGCCGTCCTTTCCAACGGCAGGAGCGCCACTTTTGAAGGAAGCCTCCTCAATGCTTACCGGGTGCTTCGGACAATCAATCCTTCGCCCTACATGTTCTACCTTTCAGGCCACGACATAGAGCTCGCCGGTGCATCGCCCGAGACGCTCATCAAGCTGACGGGCGGCGAGCTTGAAACCTTCCCGATCGCAGGCACGATGCCAAGGGGAAAGACAGACGAGGAAGACGAAGCACTCGAAGAAAGGCTGGTCAGTGACAAGAAGGAACTTGCCGAGCACAATATGCTGGTCGACCTAGGAAGGAACGATATCGGAAAGATCAGCCGCTTCGGATCCGTCAGGGTGAGGGAGCTTCGGAAAGTGAAGCGCTTCTCCCACGTGATGCACCTCTGCTCCTTGGTCACGGGGAAGATCCAGGAAGGAAAGGATGCGCTCGATGCCCTGGCCGCCGCGCTTCCGGCAGGCACGATGTCAGGAGCGCCAAAGATCAAGGCGATGGAAATCCTCCACGGGATGGAGAAATCGCCTAGAGGCGTCTACGCAGGCGCCGTCGGATACCTGAGCCTCACAGGAAATATGGACATGTGCATCGGCATCCGCATGGCAGCCGCCAAAGGGGGACGGGTATTCGTGAGAGCCGGCGCAGGCATCGTCAAGGACAGCGTTCCGAAGAGCGAATACAGGGAAACAAGGAACAAGGCAGAAGCCATGATTGAAGCAGTCAGAAAAGGACAGGAGGCGGGGAAATTATGATTTTACTCATTGACCATTACGACAGCTTTTCCTTCAACCTCTACCAGCTCGTAGGAAGCCTTTCTTCGGACATCAAAGTCATCCGGAGCGACGAGCTCACCGTGAAGGAAATAGAAAATCTCAATCCTTCCCACATCATCCTTTCACCGGGAACGGGGCGGCCGGAAAATGCAGGCGTCTACGAAGAAGTGATTGAAAAGCTCAGAGGAAAAATCCCGATATTAGGCGTCTGCCTAGGCCATCAGGCGATCGGCGAAGTCTACGGGGCAAAGGTCATAAGCGCTCGGGAAATCCTTCACGGGAAATCCTCAGACATAGAAATCATCAAAGAAACGCCGCTCTTTGAAGGGCTCGGGACATCCTTCGAAGGGGCCAGATACCACTCTCTTGCGCTCGACCCGGAAACGATTGCGGGAGACCTCACGGTGACAGCCGTTTCCGATGACGGCGAGGTGATGGCCGTCGAAGACAGCAAAAGAAAAGTCTACGGCGTCCAGTTTCATCCGGAATCCATATTGACGCCAAAGGGCGGAACGATACTTAGCAATTTCTTACAGCAGTGAATGAGTGAATCAGGGGGAATCTATCATGATACAGGAAGCAATCAAAACCATCGTAAAGGGCAGCGAACTGCCATTTGAAACAGCGAGAGAATCCATGGGGGAAATCATGAGCGGGAAAGCATCGGAAGCGCAGATCGGCGCCTTCCTGGCTGCTCTTTCACTGAAAGGCGAGACCGTCGGGGAAATTACAGGATTTGCCAGAGCCATGAGAGACGCATGCGTGCCGGTCTCCCATGAAGGAGAAGTCTTTGAAATCGTAGGGACCGGGGGAGACGGAGCAGACACCTTCAACATTTCCACCACATCCGGCTTCGTCATCGCATCCGGTGGCGTCGCCGTCGCCAAGCATGGCAACAGGAGCGTTTCCTCCCGCTGCGGCGCGGCGGACTGCCTCGAAGCGCTCGGTGTCAACCTGGCTTTGACCGGCAAGGAAAACACCGAGCTTTTGAAGAAAGCAGGCATGTGCTTCATGTTTGCTCCCGTCTACCACAGTTCCATGAAGTATGCGGCCCCGGTCAGGAAAGCCCTCGGTTTCCGCACCGTGTTCAACATCCTGGGACCGCTTGGAAATCCGGCCGGCGCGACGATGCAGCTCATGGGCGTCTATGAAGAAAAGCTCGTCGAACCGATGGCTAAAGTCCTTTCGAACCTGGGCGTCAAGAGAGGCGCTGTCGTCTACGGCATGGACGGGCTGGACGAAATCACCGCCTGCGACAGGACGCTCGTCTGCGAATTCAAGAACGGCCTCTTCCAGAAGTACCTATTAGATCCCCGTGACTACGGCATGGAGCTTGCGCATCCGGGCGACCTCAAGGGCGGGGACAGCCGGGAAAATGCAGAAATCACAAGAGCCGTCCTCTCCGGAGAAAAGGGACCGAAGAGAAATGCAGTTCTCCTGAATGCTGGCATGAGCTTCCACCTTGCAGAGGGCATGTCCCTTGCTGAAGGCATCCAGAAGGCAGCGGACCTCATCGACAGCGGCAAAGCCCTTGCCTTCATGGAACGCTTCATCAGACTCTCAAGGGAGGCGGCACAATGATCCTCGACACACTGGCAGAAGGCGCGAGGCGGCGGGCCAGGGTCCTGGAAGAAGCTGACGGCGAAGGCATCAGGGAAGCGGCGATAGCAAGAGCGCTTGATGAAGACGTCCATGATTTTCCCTTCGAGAGAAATCTCCGGGCAGAAGGCGTGAACATCATCTGCGAAGTCAAGAAAGCATCGCCTTCCAAAGGCATCATCGCTGATCACTTTCCCTACCTTGAAATAGCCAGGGACTACGAAAGGGCAGGGGCAGCCGCCATATCCGTCCTGACCGAGCCGGACTACTTCCTTGGAAGCGGGCTCTACCTGAAGAAAATCTCCCGCGCAGTGCAGATTCCGATCCTTCGGAAAGACTTCATCGTATCCGAAGTCCAGATCTACGAATCCAAGCTCCTGGGCGCCTCGGCCATCCTCCTCATCGTTTCGATCCTGACGGATGAAGAGCTTACAAGGTTCATCCGGACGGCCAAAGGCCTCGGCCTCTCGGCGCTTGTCGAGACAAGGACGGAAGAAGAAATACGGAGAGCCGTCCTCGCAGGGGCAAGAATCATAGGCGTCAATAACCGAGACCTCCGTGATTTCTCCATCGACAATACCCGCGCAGCAAGGCTGCATTCGCTGGTCCCCGAAGATACCCTCTTCATTGCAGAAAGCGGCATACAGAAGAGGGAAGACATCGAAGAGTTCCTTGCGGCCGGCATCCGAAATTTCCTCATCGGGGAAGCCATGATGAAGGCCGAGGACAAGGCAGAAAAACTTGCTGAGTTCATCGGGGAAGAGCCACGGGTCCAGTGCAAGATCTGCGGGATTTCAAGGGAAAGGGATATCGATTTCTTAAACGATGCCCTTCCCGATTACGCAGGCTTCATCTTTGCAAGAAGCCCGAGGAAGGTGACGCCCGATAAAGCGGCCGGCCTCATCAGTTTGCTGGATCCACGGATCAAGGCGGTCGGCGTCTTTGTGAATGAAACAGCAGAGACCATAGCAGACATTGCAAAGAAAACCCATCTCTCCGTCATCCAGCTCCACGGGGATGAGGATTTTGAAACGATCCGCGAAGTGAAGGAAAGGACAGGACTTCCCGTCTGGAAAGCCATCCGGGCAGGAAGCGAGGAAGACATTCTTCCATGGAACGATTCGCCGGCCGATGCCCTTCTCCTTGATGCGAAAGTCATGGAGAAGAGAGGCGGCACAGGAAAGCGCATCGATCCAAATCTCGCCAGAGCGGTAAGGAAGTCCTTCCTTCTGGCGGGCGGCATGAATTGTGAAAATATCGTCCGGGCAGCGCGCATCGCAAGGCCCTTCGCGGTCGACGTGAACAGCGGCGTTGAAACGGACGGCATGAAAGATAAAGAGAAAATACAGGCGGTAATCCGTCTTTTGGCCCGGTCGGGCCTGCGGAAAGGATGAAAGGTATGACGAAAAGAGAAGGACGCTACGGCGTGCACGGCGGACAGTATGTCCCGGAAACATTGATGAATGCAGTCCTCGAGGTCGAGGAAGCGTATGAAAAGTACAAGAATGATCCGGATTTCAATAAGGAACTCGACGACCTGAACAGGAATTACACAGGCCGCCCCTCGCTCCTCTACTATGCCAAGAAAATGAGTGAAGACCTGGGCGGAGCGAAGATCTATCTCAAGAGAGAAGACCTCAACCACACAGGCGCCCACAAGATCAATAACGTCCTTGGCCAGGCACTCCTTGCCAAGAGAATGGGCAAGACAAGAATCATTGCCGAGACCGGCGCAGGCCAGCACGGCGTAGCTGCCGCAACGGCCGCTGCCCTCTTCGGCATGGAATGCGAAGTCTTCATGGGCAAGGAAGATACCGAGCGTCAGGCACTGAATGTCTACCGCATGCGTCTCCTCGGCGCCAAGGTCCATCCCGTCACCTCCGGGACCATGACACTGAAGGATGCCGTCAGCGAAACGCTCCGCGAATGGACGAGACGTCTGGACGACACCTACTACATCATGGGATCGGCCGTCGGCCCGCATCCGTTCCCGATGATCGTCCGCGATTTCCAGGCCATCATCAGCAAGGAAGCCAGAGCGCAGATCCTGGAAGCGGAAGGGAAACTCCCGGCCGCTGTCCTTGCCTGCGTCGGAGGCGGCAGCAACGCCATTGGCACCTTCTACCATTTCATCCCGGACGAAGGCGTCCGCCTCATCGGATGCGAAGCGGCAGGAAGGGGCATCCATACAGGAAAGCATGCGGCGACCCTCACGATGGGGACCGAAGGCATCTTCCACGGCATGAAATCCTACTTCGTGCAGGATGAATACGGACAGATCGCACCGGTCTACTCCGTTTCCGCCGGCCTCGACTATCCGGGCGTAGGACCCGAACACTCCTACCTGAAGGACATCGGCCGCGCTGAATACGTGCCGATCACTGACGACGAAGCCGTCGACGCCTTCGAATACCTGTCAAGGACGGAAGGCATCATTCCGGCCATCGAAAGCGCGCATGCCGTCGCAGAAGCCATCAAGCTGGCACCGACGATGAAGAAAGACGACATCATGATCATTTGCATTTCCGGCCGCGGCGACAAGGACGTAGCAGCCATGGCAAGATACAGAGGGGTGGACATTCATGAATAAATTAGAAAAAGCCTTCGACGGGCACAAAGCATTCATCGGTTTCCTGACAGCAGGCGACCCGAGTCTGGAAGATACCGAGCGGTATATAGAAATCATGGCAAAGTCCGGGTGCGACCTGATTGAAATTGGTATTCCTTTCTCCGATCCTGTGGCAGAAGGGGAAGTCATCCAGAAAGCGACCATCCGCGCCCTTGCTGCCGGCACCACGACAGACAAGATCTTCGACATGGTAGAAAGAGTCGCTCTGAAAATCGATATTCCTCTCGTCTTCATGACCTACCTCAATCCGGTCTACGTCTACGGCGCAGAGAAATTCTTTGCCCGCTGCGAGAAGGCAGGCATCTCCGGCATCATCGTTCCAGACATGCCATATGAAGAAAAAGGAGAACTCGCAGAACCCGCCAGAGCGCATGGCGTGAAGATCATCTCCCTCATCGCCCCGACCTCTGAAGGCCGCGTCGGCATGATTGCGAGAGATGCAGAAGGCTTCATCTACCTCGTTTCCTCCATGGGGGTCACAGGCGTCAGGAGCGAAATCACGACGAACGTCAAAGCCATCACTGATACGATCAGGAAGTACACGGACGTTCCCGTCGCCGTTGGCTTCGGCATTGCAACGCCCGATCAGGCGGAAGACATGGCGGGAGCTTCTGACGGCGCCATCGTGGGAAGCGCCATCGTCAAGATCATCGAAGAGCATGGCAGCAAAGCAGACGAGCCGCTTGCCGCATACATCCGCTCCATGAAAGACGGCGTGGAAAAAGCAGAAGGGAAATAAGCAATATAAAAAGGGCTGTGCAAAGAGGAATCCTTCCACAGCTCTTTTTCTTATTCCCCATTTCCTTATATATGAGTATATATAAATAAAGAGAAGTGACTGATTTTCGACCAACGAAAAATAGAAATCTTTCACTCTAGCATTTCTATGAGTTCATGGTATAATGAGGGCGTTGCGATACTTTCTCAGAAATCATTCAATCAGGTGAAAGCCTGTGATAAGGAGCATTTCATGAGCACATTGATAAAAGCGCTGGCGGCTCTGGCTGCAGGCGCGCTGACGGCGTATCTTCTGCCGAAACATAAAAAAGGAAAAGAAAAGAAGCGCCTTTCCGTGGGAGAGAGCTTCCGTTTTCTGGCGGAACAGACAGGCACCTGCCGCGATCCGATTCCGGTCTACTACTACCGTCCGGCTACCTGGACCGAGGACCAGCCCGTCTTCATTTCCTTCCCGGACGTGACACGCCGCGCAGAGAAATTCGAACGCCATATGGAAAGCCTTGCCGTGAAGTACAACATGCTGATCGCATGCCCTGAATTCTCGACGAAGAAATATCCGGGCGCGCGCTGGTATCAGGAAGGAAACGTGCAGGACAAGGAAGGCGAGGAAGGAACGATCCAGCCAAGAAACCACTGGTCCTTCGATGCCGTGAACCATATCGTTGCCGCTGTCCGCGCAAGAACCCATGCCAAGGGAAAGGTCATCATTTTCGGCCATTCTGCCGGCGGCCAGTTCATGCATCGCTACAGCCTTCTTGATGGAAGAGCGGACGTCGATGCCATCGTCTGCGCCAATGCGGGATGGTTCACGATGCCTGACGATACCACCTGCTACCCGTACGGCACAAAGGGCCTCGGCCTTTCCGATGCCGATCTGGCTTCTGCCTTTGCTCTCCCCGTCATCATGCTGATGGGAAGCGAGGACGTTTCCAGAGAGCAGCCTTTCCGCGCGACCCCCGAGGCCGATGCACAGGGCAAGAACCGCATGGAACGCTGCCTCCATTACTTCGATGCCTGCCAGAAGAAAGCCGAAGAACTCGGCGTTCCCTTCAACTGGAAGAAAGGCGTCGTAGAAGGCGCTGCCCACGAAGGCGGCAAGATGGCAGAAGGCGCCATGAAACTCTTCTGCGAAGAACCGCTCGATGAAACAGTAGGAATGTAAGAACTTAAAAGTAAGCACTTGAAAAGGCTGCGGCGAAAGATATATCTCGCTGCAGCCTTTTTTCATTTCATCACCAGTCAATCCATGTGAGTGCTTTTTCCAGTTCGTAGAAGGTCTTGCCATCCCAGAGAATATCTTCGGTGAGATGGTTCAGCACATCTTCCGCGTCGTCACTTTCGTAGTAGTACACCATTTCCATGAACTCTTCGAAAGGCTCGCCCGTGAAGCGGTACTTCTCCACGCTGATACTGTTAGTGTCCCTTCCCGGATGGAACTTCAGCCCCGAAAAACGGTACACATAGCTCTTGTGCCTGACGGAAGCTTCCCCGTCATTCATAAAGTCGATAAATTCATCTGCGTCGCCGCCCTGCATATTGTCCTCCTTGTTCTTAACTATATTGGACGTCTTTATTATACAGGAAATCCGCGGGAAGCGGTAGGATGCCCTTGCCTTTTTTGCACTTGCCCGTCGTGGTATAATGGTTAAATACGATATTCAGTTGTCAGCTGTCAACCAACTTAAAAAAACAGGAGGAATGATGAAAAAGGCAATCATATTATCCAGCGGGGGCGTCGATTCCACGACGTGCGTATCCCTGGCTGTCGACAGACTGGGAGCAGACAATGTTGTGACTGCTTCTATTTTTTATGGCCAGAAACATAAGAAAGAAATCCTGGCCGCGCGCAAAGTGGCAGAATACTACCACCTACGGCATTATGAATTCGATCTTTCCTCCCTCTTCCAGTATTCGAACTGCTCGCTCCTTGAAGGCTCCACGCAGGAAATCGTGCATGAAAGCTATGCCGAGCAGATTGAGAAGAACGGAGAAGGAAAAGTTTCCACGTACGTCCCCTTCAGAAACGGACTGATGCTCTCCACAGCGGCTTCGCTGGCAGCCAGCCTCTTTGAAGACGACGACGTAGATATTTATATCGGCGCCCATGCCGATGATGCGGCCGGCGATGCGTATGCCGACTGCAGCGAGCCATTCCTGAAAGCTATGGGAGATGCAGTTTCCATCGGCACATACGGAAAAGTCCATCTGGCATTCCCCTTCGCCAAGCTGAACAAGGCAGGCGTCGTAGCTATGGGCCTTAAGCTCAAGACACCTTATGAACTCACATGGAGCTGCTATGAAGGCGGCGAGAAACCCTGCGGAACCTGCGGGACCTGTATAGACCGTGCAGCTGCGTTTGCTGCGAACGGCGTTAAAGACCCGGCCCTCTGAGCCGAGAAAGGAATATTATGTTTACCGTAACAAAGAGAATGGAAGTATCCGGGGCGCATTACCTGCACCTCGATTATGAAAGCAAGTGCACGAACCTGCATGGCCATAACTGGATCATCACCGTCACCGTCCAGAGCGAGGAAGTCGACCACAACGGCATGGTCGTCGATTTCAGCAAGATCAAGGAAATCGTGAACCGCTTCGACCACGCCCTCATCAATGACGTCATGGGGGATATCAACCCGACCGCCGAAAACATGGCCAAGTGGCTCTGCGACCGCATCCCGCACTGTGTACGCGTATCCGTACAGGAAACGGAAGGAAACGTGGCCACCTATGAAAAGTGAGTACCGCTATGACGACGGACTTTTCCATGTGACCGAGATCTTCGACAGCATCGACGGCGAAGGGAAAAGAACCGGCTGCATGGCCATTTTCGTAAGACTGGCAGGCTGCAACCTGCGCTGCACGTACTGCGACACCGCTTACTCGCTTGAACTTTCCGACACAAAGGAAGCGCTGACGGAAGATGAACTCATCCGCCGCATCCACGCCTTCCCTTGGAAGAACATCACACTGACCGGCGGCGAGCCGATGCTTCATCCGCTCCGCCATCTCTGCGAAAGACTCTCCGAAGAAGGCTATGACATCAATATAGAAACGAACGGCGCCGTTCCCCTTTGGGAAGACCGCCCGTCCGGCGTTTTCTACACGATGGACTTCAAGTGCTCGGGAAGCGGCATGAAAGAATCCATGAGGAAAGAAAATTTCCCCATCCTGAAAGAAAAAGACGTGTTGAAATTTGTCGTCGGCTCGAAGGAAGACCTGGATGAAATGAAGGAAATCACAAAGACGTACTTCGAAAGAAAAGACCATCCGGAATTCTTCGTTTCTCCCGTCTGGGGGAAAATCACGCCGGCGGAATTGGTAGAGTATGTCAGGGAAAACCGGCTGAGCCGCGTGAGGGTGCAGGTGCAGCTTCACAAGATCATCTGGGACCCGAACAGAAGGGGCGTATAAAAATGGATCGAAAGAAACTCGAAGAGGCAGCCCGCCTCATCATTGAAGCAGTCGGAGACGACCCCGGAAGGGAAGGCCTCCTGGAGACGCCGAAACGCTTCGCAGACATGATGGAAGAACAGTTCAAGTACTGCAGCATTTCCAATGACGAAATCGCCCGCGAATTCGACAAGACCTTCGAATCACCGGAAAGCGACATGGTCGTCGTGAAGGACATTGAAATCTTCTCCCACTGCGAACACCACATCGCTCTCATGTACAATATGAAAGTCACCGTCGGATATATGCCGAAAGGCCGCGTCATCGGACTTTCCAAGATCGCCCGCATCGCAGACGCCGTATCCCGCCGCTTCCAGATTCAGGAACGCATCGGCACCGACATCCGTGACATCATGGAGAAAGTCACGGGCTCTGACGACGTCGCTGTCCTGATCGACGGCGAACACTCCTGCATGACCGCCCGCGGCATCAAGAAGCCGGGCACCCGCACCAGGACGGTATCCGTCTCCGGTGCTTTTAAGAAAGACATCGAACTCCGCAAGGAATTCCTCATGCTCGCAGGCAAGTAACGGACATACCGGGAAAGGACGACTATGGATATTTTCAAGAAATTCACCGCGCGCGCCGTCAAGCTCGTCTCCGGACGCGCATCGGCTGCGCTCTTCTGTGACTACGCCTATGCCAATGAAATGAAGACCCCGGTGCACCCGGGCTATGGACGCGGCAGCAGAAACCGCGGCGCCCTCGAAATGGAATATGCGGCGGACGGTCCTGAAAAGGTCGAAGAGAAAATCTTCAAGACAGGAAATACCGATCCCAAAGGCGTCCAGAACATTCACGTCTGGTACCCTGCATCCATGGAAGAAGGGAAGAAATACCCGCTTCTCATCATTTCCAATGGCATTGAATTCTCCTGCACCTCTTTTATCGCGATTCTCCAGCACCTTGCCTCCTGGGGCTTCATTGCAGCCGGCAACGATGCACTGAACTCGGGAAGCGGCGAAACAGCGGCCAAGACGCTTGAGAAAATGCTCTCTGAAAACGAAAAGCAGGGAAGCCTTTTCCATGACCGCATCGATCTGGATCACATCGGAGGCATCGGCTACTTCCAGGGAGGCGCCGGCGCTATCCGTCAGGCGACCATCTCGAAGAACAAGGACCATTACAGTGCGCTGTACCTGGCAAGCCCCATGACGCTTCCCTTCATCGAGAAAGCAAAAGCTGCTGCATGGTCATACGACCCGTCCCAGATTACGGTTCCCGTATTCATCGCCTCAGGCGGAGACGGCATCGAAAATGGCATTCTCGCTCCTAAGGAAGACATGGAAGGCATTTATCAGGCCGCAAAAGGACCGGCCGTCATCGGACGCATGAAAGGCGAGGACCACCTCCGCGTCATGACACGCGCCGACGCATACATGACAGCATGGTTCCGCATGATCCTTTCTGGCGATGAAAAAGCAGCCTCCATCTTTGGAAAAGACGGTGAATTCATGAAGAATGCAGGCTGGACAGATAAAAGCATCAAGGGAATTCCCTTGGAAGGAAACGAATGAAACATATAAAGAAAATTCTGGCGGCGGGCATTTGTCTCGCCGCTTCACTCTATCTCACGCCTGCCATAGCGGCCTACGAAATCGACCCCGATTACACCATGAAGTACAACGACCCGGGGAAAATCGAGCAGCGCTACCGCTGGCACGGGCCCTACGAGGTGAAGTCCGTCGTCCTCTCTGACGGTGAAGCGAAATATGGAAATTACAAGTACAAAGTCTGGTATCCCGTGCAGCAGGCAGGGCGCGAAAGGCCCCGACCCCTCGTCATCACCCTGAACGGCACCGGCGGATCCTGCGACAAGGACGAACCCATCTTCAGGCATCTCGCCTCCTGGGGCTTCGTCGTGGCAGGAAATACGGATGCGCAGACAGCGCCGGGCTTCTCTGCCGAATGGACACTCGATCAGGCCCTTGCGGCCAATCAGGATTCCAAAAGCCCTCTTTATCATCAGATCGATGAAAAGGAAATCGGCATCGTAGGCTACTCTCAGGGAAGTGCCGGTGCTTACAATACACTTGAAGGGAAAGACGGCGATAAATTCAAGACCATGGTCACCGTTTCAGGCGTCACGGAATCCATCGGAGAAAAACTCCACCTGCCCGTCTGGATCTACGACCCGTCCAAAGTCACTATCCCCGTCTTCATGGCAGCCGGCACAGGCATCCTTGACAGGAAACTTATCACACCGCTCGATGAAATGAAGGAAAACTACAGCAAAATCCAGTCAAAGACAGCCGCCATGGGAAGAAGAAAAGACGCAGACCACCTGGACATCCAGACCGCCGCCGACGCCTACATCACCGCCTGGCTCAAATGGCAGCTCGATGACGACATCTACGCCAAAAGAGTCTTCACAGGCAAAGACCCCGAAATCCTGAGGAACCCCGCATGGGACAACGCAGAAGTAAGGAACCCGGAAACGACCCAGCCAAAACAGACTGAAAAGTGAATTGATAAATAAATGCTAAGATCAATCTTATTCAGGAACTGAACAAAATGAAATGTTTTGGGAGATGATGAGGGGAATCTATAAAAAGCTATTCGCAGAATTCTTCCCTCGAAATCTTCCAATGGAAGATTTTGCTGTCCCGAGCCGAAGGCTTGCAGAGAAATGACAATTGTTTGCCATTTCTGGCTTCAAATCCTTGATTTTTACAAAAGGAAGCCCGGTCTGCTAAAAAGCTTGATAAATGGCAGCACGACAATTTTTAGAGTATAGATTCTTGCCGACCTGCAAATTTTTTAAGAATTTGCACCGACCTTGAACTCCGCTCATCTTCTCCTGCACAGAGTCTTACTTTTATGCTAAAATATATAAATGTATATGAGGAGAAAAATGCAGAAGAAACGTAAATTTTTCATCATGACGGCTTCTATTGGAGAGGGGCATTCTCAGGCGGCTCGGGCTATTGCGGAGACCATCAAACAGGTTCATCCCGATGATGCGGTTCGCGTGCTGGATTTTCTGTCCAGGGATGTTCTTTCCATTGATCACGTCTTAAAAGAATCTTACCTGAAAATGATTCGTATATTCCCTGAAATGTACGATAGTCTATATAGCAATTCACAGAACAGGCATTTAGGAGCAACGTTTCAGAGTCTTCTTTCCTGGAGTTTCCGAAAGCGGATGAAGAGGCTGATTACCGTCTTGAAACCGGATGCCCTGTTGTTTACCCATCCATTTCCGGCCTGTGCAGCCAATCTGCTGAAGAAGGAAGGGGACATTAATACCCCTCTTCTCGGAGTCATTACCGACTTTGATATTCATCAGCTCTGGGTGTACAAACATCTGGATGTGTACTGCGTCCCTTCCGAGGATTTGGCGCGTAAACTGGAAGCCCATAATGTGCCGAGAAATATTATTCACACCACGGGAATTCCAGTTCGCAAATCCTTCTATGAAGAACTGAAAAATCCAAGTCCTAAAGAAAAAGGGACCGTACTCATCATGGGTGGGGGCCTGGGACTCGGAAATATTACAGATACTCTTCTACGTCTGGACAAGATTGATTCCGTGAGCCAGTTTATTATTGCTACGGGACAGAATATCAATCTATATGAAGAAGTGGCATCTATCCGGTCAAGCCTCCGGCATCCGGTGGATCTGCACAGCTATACCAATAAAGTGGCAGAAATGATGAGTAAGAGTGAACTCATCGTCACCAAACCTGGTGCGCTCACCTGTACAGAAGCGCTGACCATGAATCTGCCTATGGTTTTGGTCAACGCCCTTCCCGGACAGGAACGGGCAAACGCCCAGCATCTGGAAGAACAGGGATGTGCTGTCTGGATTAGGAAAAATGAACTGGTGGACACAGTCGACGGTCTGCTGAAAAATGAAGATAAACTCAAGCAAATGGCACTTGCCTGTGGCAATGATAAAAAGGACAGCGCACTCGAAATCGTCCAGATACTCGTCCATATGCTGGAAAGCAATACGAACCGAAATAGGTATCTCCAATTTAAAGAAAGGGGATACCTATTTGACTATAACGAGAATGTCGAAATTTGTATATCTAGTTAACAATGGAGAAAAGCATGCAGCAGTGGATTAACCATGCAGAAAGAAAACAGAAAAAGAAGCCTCGCAGTGCTTCTCTGATTCGCCTTATAAGCAAAGCCATATATCTTTGCGGAGATTATGTGGGAATTTTATTGGCTGAATGGATAGCCTTCCATATCAGAAATTTCCTGATGGGCAATATATTTCAGGTAAACGCCATATACATCTATATAGTGACACCTGCCGTATTCCTTCTGGCGCTGGCATTTGCCGGAATATATTCCAAACATTATACCAGTGCACAGATGTTGGAAAAACTGTTTAAAGCCTGCCTGGGGGCTATTGCATTTTCCATCATCCTCATGTTCCTTACCCAGGTGTCTGGACAGGTATCCCGTCTGTATGTAGGGCTTTTTGCGGTCATCGTCTACCTGTTCCTGGTAGTTGAAAAATATATTACCGCCTTATGTATCCGTAAGATGCCAGGACTTCAGATTCCTGTTCTGGTAGTAGGTGCCGGAAAGACGGCAGATGCGGCGATTGATGAAGGGAAGAGTAACGTATTCATCAACTATCGGGTAGGAGGATTCCTTGAGGACTTTGAACCATCTTCCCGCTATGCCGATGTATATCCGATTCTTGGAGGTTTTAATGATCTGGAAAAGGTAATTGCTGAAACCGGGATTCAGGATATAATCATCACAGCACCGGGACTTCCACAGGACCAGATGAATCATCTCCTCTATCGGGCACAGACACTGGTTCCCTATGTAAGCGTAGTTCCAAATCTGGTAGGCGTACCGATGTCAAATGTGGAAGTGGAATCTTTCTTTGACACCCGGATTATGCTCTTAAATATTAAAAATAATTTGGCGTTTCGGCTGAATCAGATTATTAAGCGGATATTTGATGTTGTTCTGACGCTTAGTGGAGGTTTATTCCTGCTCCCATTATTTCTTGGAATTTGTGTATGGATAAAAACGGATTCGCAAGGACCGGCAATCTATAAACAGCGTCGGGTGGGCAAGGATGGAAAAGAATTCGACTGCTACAAATTCCGCTCTATGGTCGTAGATTCGAAAGAACGACTGGAAAAACTTCTGGCCACAGATCCAAAGGCAAAAGAAGAATGGGAACGGGATTTTAAACTGAAAAATGATCCACGTATTACGAAAAGTGGTGCTTTTCTTCGAAAGACCAGTCTGGATGAACTTCCGCAGCTTCTCAATGTACTGAAGGGGGAAATGTCTCTGGTAGGTCCCCGTCCGATTGTACAGAAAGAAGTGCCTAGGTATGAACAGTATATTAAAGAATACTACATGGTACTCCCTGGAATCACGGGCCTCTGGCAGGTGAGTGGTCGAAGTGATACCACATATCCTGAGCGCGTGGCCATGGATATGTGGTACGTTCATAACTGGAGTGTATGGCTTGACCTGGTGCTTCTGTGGCGTACAGTGGCAGCTGTGATTCAAAGTCGTGGTGCCTATTGATGGGGAGTTTATTACTCATCCGGTAGTGTATAATGTACAGAGATTAAAAAGGAGCATAGTATAATGAATGTATTACTTGCCGGCGGTGCCGGATATATTGGTTCACATACGGCAGTGGAACTGCTGAATGCCGGTTATCAGGTAGTGATTGTGGATGATTACAGCAACAGCAGCCCGGAAGCTGTCCGCAGAATAGAAAAGATTACAGGAAAGTCAGTAGTCTCCTATGAAGCGGATGTCAAGGATAAGGAAAAGATGCGTCATATCTTTTCAAAAAATCACATTGACTGTGTCATTCATTTTGCAGGTCTTAAGGCGGTAGGGGAATCGGTCCGTCTTCCGCTGAAGTATTACCGTAATAATATTGATACCACGCTGACACTTCTGGAATGCATGGAAGAAGCGGGAGTTAATCAGTTTGTATTCTCCTCTTCAGCCACGGTGTATGGAGAAGAAAATGAGCCGCCTTATGTGGAAACCATGCATCGAGGACGCTGTTCCAACCCGTATGGGTGGACTAAGGTGATGATGGAACAGATTCTGGAAGATGCGGCAAAAGCCAACCCGGAGCTTTCCGTCATTCTTCTTCGCTACTTTAATCCTATTGGAGCTCATGAAAGTGGGCTGATTGGCGAAGATCCACAGGGGATTCCTAACAATCTGATGCCCTATATTGCCCAGGTGGCAGTGGGAAGAAGAGACTACCTCACCGTATTCGGAGGAGATTATCCCACACCGGATGGAACCTGTCTTCGCGACTACATTCATGTGATGGATCTGGCAAATGGCCATGTGAAAGCGGTGGAATATGCAGCTAAGCACAAGAGCGTTGAAGTATTTAATCTGGGGACAGGCACACCTTACAGCGTTCTTGATATCATTCATGCATTTGAAAAGGCTACCGGAGTCAAAGTGAAATACGAAATCGGGCCACGAAGAGCGGGAGATCTTCCGAAATTCTGGGCAGATTCAACCAAGGCACAGAATGTACTTGGCTGGCATGCGGAACGAACACTGGAAGACATGTGCAGGGATACATGGAACTGGCAGGCTAAGAATCCAGAAGGATATAAGAAATAATAGTAGGAATAATGTTGTACATAGAAAGGATATAATCCGTGAAATACGATTATCTGATTGTTGGAGCAGGACTTTTTGGAGCTGTATTTGCCCATGAAGCAGTAAAAGCTGGGAAAACCGTTCTTGTGGTAGACAAACGGCCTCATATTGCCGGTAATGTATATACAGAAGATGTGGAAGGAATCCATGTGCATAAATATGGTGCCCATATTTTTCATACCAACAATAGAACAGTATGGAATTATGTAAATCAGTTCGCAGAATTCAATCGATTCACTAACTCGCCGATAGCCAATTATCATGGAGAACTGTATTCCCTTCCTTTCAATATGTATACGTTTAATAAGATGTGGGGTGTGGTAACGCCAGAAGAAGCCACAGCGAAGATTGAAGAGCAGAGAAAAGTTGCTGGAATCATAAACCCTCAGAATCTGGAAGAACAGGCTATTTCCCTGGTAGGAACTGATATTTATGAAAAACTGATTAAAGGATATACGGAGAAGCAGTGGGGGCGTCCCTGTACCGAACTTCCGGCGTTTATTATCAAGCGTCTCCCAGTTCGTCTGACGTTTGATAACAACTATTTTAACGCTCTGTATCAGGGGATTCCTGTGGGCGGATATACCAATATGGTCGCCAATATGCTTAAGGGAATCGCAGTAAAGCTTAATTGTGATTATTTGGAAAACAAAGAAGAGTTGGATAAGCTGGCTGATAAGGTGGTTTACACCGGGCCGATAGATGCCTACTTCAATTATAATCTGGGTCCGTTGGAATACAGAAGTGTTCGCTTTGAAACCGAAGTGCTGGATAAGCCAAACTTCCAGGGCAATGCCGCAGTTAACTATACAGACAGAGAAACACCATGGACCCGTATTATCGAATATAAATGGTTTGAATTTGGCAAGGACGCTAATGGCAATGATCTGCCCAAAACAGTTATCAGCCGGGAATACTCCTCAGAGTGGAAGGTGGGCGATGAGCCTTATTATCCGGTGAATAATGAGAAGAATAGCAGTCTCTATCAGAAATACAAGGCATTGGCTGATAAAGAAGAGAAGGTTATCTTCGGAGGCCGTCTGGGAGAGTATAAGTACTACGATATGGATGCGGTGATTGATAGGGCGCTGAAGCTGGCAGGAAAGAGATTTGAGAATTGAGATTCGAGATTTGAGGATGGTGGAGAAAATGGCTGATTACAAGGATTTGATTGTCTGGCAGAAGTCGATGGAATTGGCACGTATTACCTATCGTCTGACAAGTCGTTTTCCTCGTGATGAAGTATTTGGCCTGACAAATCAAATAAGGAGGGCAGTTGTTTCCATTCCATCAAATATAGCCGAAGGATTTGGCAGAGGTTCTGATCGTGAGTTTATCCATTTTTTACGGATTGCTAAAGGGTCTGCTGCTGAAGTAGAAACACAGATTCTTATTTCTGAAGATTTGCATTATGTGAGTCCTGACGATGCTCAGACGGCTTTATCACTTTGTGACGAAATCCTCAGAATGCTTGGTACTATGATTGTGAAGATAGGGAAGAGAATAGGGAAGTAAGAGATTTGAGGAAAGAGGTTTGAGAATTGAGAGGGGAAGAATTGAGGAAGGAGATTTGAGGAGGGAAAATCGAGATAAGAGAAGGAAAGAGAATTGAGGAATGGGAGGGAAATAGAAGTGAAGGTAGCGCTCACCACTCATCTCAGAACTCAAATCTCAGCCCTCAAACCTCAAACCTCAAAACTCAAATCTCTCACCACGAAAGGAAAGAACTCATGGATATAAAAATACTGGTAGCGGCTCACAAGAAGTACTGGATGCCGGCGGATGATGTGTATATGCCTCTTCAGGTAGGGGCAGAGGGGAAGGCGCTTCTGGGGTATACACCGGATAATACGGGAGACAATATTTCCTCTAAGAATCCCAATTACTGTGAGTTGACGGGGCTGTACTGGGCCTGGAAGAATCTGGATTGCCAGTATATTGGGCTCTGTCATTACCGTCGGTACTTTGGCCGCAAAGTGCATACGAAGGATATAGAGAAGAAAAAGAAGGCTATTTTTCACAGGGCGGATTATGAAAGGCTTCTGCAGAAGTATGATGTCATTCTTCCGGTGAAGAGAAATTACTATATTGAGACCGTGCGCAGCCAGTATGAGCATGCCCATTATAAAAAGGACTTGGATGAAGTAGAAAAGATTATTTCTGAAAAGTATCCTGGCTATTCCGATGCTTTTACCAGGGTTATGAACCGGAGAAGGCTGCACATACTGAACATGTTTGTCATGAAGAAGTCTCTCTTTAATGAATACTGCAGCTGGCTTTTTGACATTCTTTTTGAACTCGAAAAAAGGATAAACATTAGCAAATATGATGTTTATGAAGCGCGCATCTTTGGTTTTATGTCAGAGCGTCTTTTTAATGTGTGGCTGGAACAGCAGAATTTGAAGACATGTGATGTGCCAGTGATATTTCTGGAAAATATCAATTGGTCAAAAAAAATAACGAATTTTTTGAAGAGAAAATTTATTGGAAGAATAAATTAAATTTAATAACTGTTTTGAAAAAATTAGATGGTTTTCTCCATCATTTATCCGATTCATGCTACCACTTGTTTATGTTAATATTGGCTGATTTGGGTTAATTAGACTTACTTATAGCGTTGGTCTACTTCTAATGATTGTCAGGGGCAGAAGGAAATTAATGAAACAAAAATTTTATAGTCTGGATTTGATACGAATTCTGGCTGCTACATTAGTAATTATTGTTCATACAAAGGGTGTTTTTTTGATAAACAGCTTAATCCGGAGATATTTGCTTTTTTCTGGGTGATAGGGACTATAGGTGTACCACTTTTTGTTATTCTTACAGGGTACCTGATGCTTCCTCGTAATTTTAATGAGGATGATTATTTATCCCGTTATTTACATCGCAATTTTTTACCATTATTTATTTCCTTTGAGTGCTGGAATCTCTTATGGTTTCTTTTTGATAAAATTCCATTTTTGACACTTTATAAGAATCCAATGGGAATTAAGTGGTCAACTACTGTAAAGGCGGCTCTTTTTATAGGAGATACAAATTCTGCTCTTTGGTATTTGCCAATGACCATTGCCCTTTACCTTGGTATTCCTATTGTATCTTATGTTTTAAAAGAGATAAGTAATAAGGCATATATTACGGTTCTTTCCATAACTTTAATAATCAGTGGAACCATTATTCCAACAACTGCGCTTATCGCACAGGTCTTTGGTTACTATCCTCATATTCACTCGGTACTAAAAATGAATATTTTTGGTGCTTCAGTTTGGGGTGAAAGCGTATGGATGATTTATGTGATTGCGGGGTACATTATATATAAAGGTAAACTAAGGAATTTGGGTACATGGAAGTTATTGTTTTTTGGTATCTTTATTCCTTTACTTCCCTTTTATTTCATCCAATTAAGAAATATTTATGGATTAGGACCGGATATCCATTCGTATGATCTTATTTTTGTGGTAATTCCATCAATTTCCCTTTTTGAAATTTTAAATAGAATTGAACCCTTCTTTGAAAAAGCAAGTTTAAGTTTCAAAAAGTGCTTAACTTATGTGAGCCAAGCATCCTTTACCATATATATGCTTCATATTTTCGTAGGTGGAGCGCTTATCCATATTATCCGAATAATAAAACCACTTCAAGGATTCTTAGATATGGTAGGGTATTTAAGGGGATGGAACATAATTATATATTTCATTTTCATCATTGGCATTATTATTATTTCATGTTTAATTGAGTCAATACTTTCTAAGAACAAAATGTTAAAAAGATGGTTGCTGCTTAAAAAATAATTATTCTTGTAATTTTTTAAAGCGTAAAGTATTTGAAAAGTAACTATGAAAACCAGTTATAACTAGCCAAATGGTTAATAAAAGACAACAATATTAATTAATTTCGCAGGGAGTATCAACAAACATGAATTCGCACAGCAAACAGTTTAGCTGGATAGACAGGCAAGGGGCTGAACGATATTCTTTGTTGTAGTTTGTTATGCCTTTTTGTTTTGGCACTATTTGGATTTGTATATATAAAGATCTGGAATTTCAAATCATGTGGAATATTTGCTGGAATTTCAATTTGTATAGGCTGAATGGTACAGATTCACCTTGGTGGGCAGATTTGGTCCATGCCCCTGCAGTGTCAGTAAGAAGATTTTTAGAAGAGATTGTCTAAAGGGTTATAGGCATAAGTAAATTTGTTTTGGAATCATGCTATAAAGGACGAGTGTATGAAAAAAGTACTTCTGATAGATTCTACGCCAGTAAAACAAGCTCCTTATCTTAATATATATACGAGTGTCTTTGATAAGAAACGGTTGTCTTGGGACATTCTTACATGGGATAAGGATGCAGATGGGGAAACGTCCTATAAGAATCATATATTTACTATACATAGGAAGATGCACCTGCATGGTTTATCAAAATTAAATGATTTTTTTCATGTCAGTGTTGAAATGAGAAAAATTATTAGTAATGGTCAATATACTCATATTGTTGTAGTAAATACGATATGGGCATTATTACTTATAGATGTTTTATCTCAAATGAGGGGTCACTATATTATTGATATACGTGATTATAAAATTGAGAGGAAACTCTTTGTCCCAGTTTTTTTTAAAAAGCTGGTATCCAGAGCATTTGTTACTGTAATTTCATCCAATGGGTTTCGAGATTTTTTGCCTGAGGATGAGCATATTGTTGTATCCCATAATATTTCTGATTTTTGCCATGAATCTAGGGAACCTTCATTATATCCAGGGAAAAAAGAGGTTACAATTGGCTATGTAGGATACGTACGTTACAATACCCCGAATCGAAATTTAATTAAAAGAATTGGGGGAGACCTGTCTTATAAACTGGTTTATTACGGAAATGTTTCTAAATATTGTGATTTTGTGAATGATGATTCCTTACAACGAAATAATGTATAAACGAAATAATGTATATATGATGGGTAAGTTTGAAAATAATGAGAAATACAAAATCTATGAGGGGATTGATATTATTAATTCCCTCTTTGATTCATCATATGCTTCAAGGACCCTTACACCTAATCGCTTATATGATGCATTACTATATAAAAAACCAATGATTGTACCGGCTCATTCGTATATGGCAAAACTGGTAAAAAAATATCAACTGGGGTTGGTAACCGATTTATCCGAGAACTTTAACATAGAGCTAAAAAGTTATATAGATCATTTCGACAGGGAAAATTTTATTCGGAATTGTAATCAGTTGCTTAATGAAGTGAAATCAGAACAGCAAAATTTTTTTAAGAGCATAGAAGAATTCGTAAAAGGATAGTTATGAGATCAATAAATCAGAAAGAGTTAAAAGAAATTGAGTTGGCTATTCTAAAAGATGTAAATGATTTTTGTGAAGCCAATAATATTCGCTACTACTTATGCGGAGGCACTTTACTCGGTGCTATACGTCATAAAGGATTTATTCCCTGGGATGATGATATAGATATTATTATGCCGCGACCGGATTATATCAGGTTTAATAAGCTGTATAATCAAAGAAAATCTCACTACAGGGTAAACTCTTTAATGAATGATAAGGAGTGGTATTCTACATTTGCAGAAGTGGAGGATACCAGAACTGTTAAAAAGTATAATAGTTTTAATATGGATGATTCTCATGGTGTTTCAATTGATATTTTCCCAACAGATGGTTCACCTGATGATGAAGAAGCAAGGAAAAGATTCTGGAGAATAAATAATATTATGACCCGGATAGCAACTTTATCCAGACAATCTTTTACTGTGAGTCACCATTTTGCGGATCAGGATGTAAAACATGAGGGAATGCGAACTTTTTTGCGTACAGGAATTAAATTTCTGGGAATTCCAATTGCTAGGTTAATTTGCAATATTTTTAATTTAAATCAGATTGTGACTAACAGGGCAATGAAATACGATGTAGATAAAAGTCAGTATATTGGGGTGAGTACTTTTCCGCACTATGGCTATAAGGAATGTGTAAAAGGTGCTTCATTTTTGAAACCAAACAAGAGATTGTTTGAAGGAAAATATTTTAATACCCCTGATAACTATGATGAATACCTTTCAAATCTTTATGGAGATTATATGACACCGCCATCCAAAGGAAGCCAGCAATCTCATCATAAGTTTGAGGCATACTGGAAAGAGGATATAAGATGAATATTGCGATTATTATTGCTGGTGGTTCTGGTCATAGAATGGGACAGGATATACCGAAACAGTTTATTAATGTATATGATAAACCTGTTTTGATTTATACCCTAGAAGGATTTCAGAATCATCCTATGATAGATAAGATTGTAGTAGTTTGTATCGAAGGATGGGAAAATGTTGTCAGGGCATATGCCTGCCAGTTCAATATAACGAAACTGGTTAATATTATCCCTGGTGGCAAATCTGGACAGGAATCTATTCGTAATGGGGTATTTAGTCTGGAAGGCAAAGTAAAAGAAGATGATGTTGTGATTATTCATGATGGAATTCGTCCATTGGTAGAACCCTCTGTTCTTTCAGATGTAATTTCTGTTTGCCAAAAATATGGGAATGCAGTTACGTCAATGCCGTATAATGAACAGATTTTTGTAATTGATGAGGAACAGCCAGACACTACGATGAAATATATTCCCCGTGAAACTTTGAGGCGTGTATCGACTCCTCAGGCATATAAATTTGGATTATTAGATACCAAATATCATGAAGCTTTTGAAAATAAAATCGGTATTTATGGTTCGAGCTATACGAATACTATGATGGTGGAATTAGGTGTCCGCCTGCATTTTGCATCTGGCTCAGATAAGAACATTAAACTGACAACTAAGGATGATCTGGAAATGTTTAAGGCGTATTTACATCTGGATAAAGCCGACTGGCTGAAATAAAGAGGGAAACGATGTATCTTAAATCAGGAATATATGACCAGGATATAAAAAATATTATTGACCTGGATTTACCATGGGATAAGTTACAAAATCATTCGTTGCTTTTAACAGGAGCTTCGGGTCTCATTGGGACTATGTTAGTTGATGTTCTTATGGCAAAGAATGAGAAAGAACAGCTTAATTGCAAAATTTATGCGGTTGGAAGAAATGAGAAAAAAGCAAAGAAACGTTTTGTTGATTACTGGGAAAATCCATGTTTTTGTTTTGTGGCTATGGATGTGAATAAACCTATTCAGTTTGAAGAGAACATAGATTACATTATTCATGCGGCAAGCAATACTCATCCGAAATTATATGCTTCAGATCCAGTAGGGTCCCTTATGACAAATCTGGAGGGTACATACAATCTTCTTGAATATGGACGTACTCATAATCTGAAGCGAATGCTTTTTCTTTCTTCCGTAGAAATCTATGGACAGGCACTTCATTCCAATGACGTATTTGATGAAAAGTATTGTGGCTATATTGATTGCAATGGAGTAAGAGCCTGCTATCCTGAAGGAAAAAGAGCTGGAGAAGCACTGTGCAATGCCTATATTTCTAAATATGGCATGGATATAGTAATACCTCGCCTGTCTCGTGTTTATGGTCCGACTATGCGTCTGGATGACAGCAAAGCTATGAGCCAGTTCCTAATGAATGGCGTTCGAGGAGAGGATATAGTTCTCAAAAGCCAGGGGTTGCAGAAGTTTTCTTACTGCTATGTAGGTGATGTGGTGCAGGGGCTGCTTTACTGCCTGCTTAAGGGAGAATGTGGAGAAGCATATAATATTGCCGATGTTAAGACAGACCTGTTGCTGAAAGACATTACTCAATATATTGCCAGCCTGAATGGTCGCAAGGTGGCCTTTGATTTACCTGACGTAATGGAGCAAAAAGGATTTTCTAAAGTCACTGTCGGAGTTATGGATTCAACAAAACTGCAAAGGCTGGGATGGTATCCTTTTGATGATTTAAAAAGTGGACTCAAGAAGACAATTGAAGTATTAAAGAGCCTTTGAGGTAAGTAGGAGAGTATAAATGCCTAAAATCAGTGTGATTGTTCCTGTCTACAATGTAGCCCCTTATTTGAAAAAATGCGTGGACTCTATCATTAATCAGACGTTTACCGATATTGAGATTATTCTTGTTGATGATGGGTCTACAGATGAGAGTGGAACTATTTGTGACCAATATGCTCAGAAGGATTCTCGGGTTAAAGTTATTCATAAACCTAATGGTGGGCTCAGTGATGCAAGAAATTCAGGACTTGAAGTATGCAGTGGGGAATACATTGGTTTTGTAGATAGCGATGATTGGATTTCTCCAGATATGTATGAAACACTTATTCATTTTGCAGTAAAAGAAGATTTGGATGTAGCTATGTGCGGAGTTTTAGATATATGGCCAGATCGAATAGAAGGTACACCCCCTTTTAAGTCAGTTATATTGACAGATGTCAATGATATAATATCAGAAATCCTTGTCAATGAGCATGGTGGTACTTGTATACCTGTATGGAACAGAATTTATAGATCCCGGATATTTAAAGATCTTAAATTCGAAAAAGGGAGATATTATGAAGATGGCTATTATTTATTGCGGTGGATTGAGCGGACTAGAAGATTTGGCCGCATTTCTGATAGAAAATATTTTTACCTTCATAGGGAGGGATCCATTACAGCGATTTCAAAACATAGCAAAAGTATAGATGATTTTCAAAAAGCATATGAAGATAACTTTAATTATATAAAAAAGCATTTTCCGGATTCTATAAAGGCAGGAGAGTACAGGCTTTTTTTTACTTATCACGCAATCTTGAATATGATAGGGAAGTCTGATTTATCTTATAGTGGAAAAATTGTATCCATCTTTAGAGCAAATCTTTTTAGCATATGGAAAAACCAATATATAAGATTTAAACTCAAATTAATCTATACACTTATAGGAATTCATGTTTCTTGGTATTATGCTTTAAGGCATATCTACAGGAGGGTGTAGTGCTTCTTTCAATTATTATTCCGGTGTATAATACAGAAAATTATCTTCGGCATTGCTTGGCATCCGTTTTGAAGCAAATCGATGAGGATGCGGAGGTCATTTGTATAGATGATGGAAGTAGTGATAATAGCGGATTTATTTGTGATGAATTTGCAGTGAAATTTAATTGTGTTAAGGTGTATCATCAATCCAATGGGGGCGTAAGCAGCGCCAGAAATACAGCATTGTCACATGCGCATGGTACCTATGTCGCTTGGGTAGATTCAGATGATTATGTTGCAGATAACTGGTATGAAACTATAAAGCCGATACTACAGCAAGGTGTAGAGTTGCTCCTTTTTGAGCACTATCGAGTCGAACATGGTAATTTTTATCGGATGAAGTATTGTAAAGGCGCCGCTCTAATTGATAAAAAAAGGTTTATTTATGATCTGATGCTTGATTTAAAGTTGAAAAGTTATCTTTGGGATAAGGTGTTTAAGCGCAGTTTGTTTGACGGAATTCAGTTTGCAAATAGTATTTCACTGATGGAGGATTATTCTATTTTACATAAGGTGTGCAGTCGAGCAAATAAAATTTATTATTTAGATCAACCATTATACTTTTATATTATTAGAAATGGCAGCGTATCACATACCGGTAATTTGCAAAAACAATATCAAGCTATCACGATTTCCAAGATGAGATATAATTGGTTATCGAAAAGACACTTTAAGGTTTCCCGTGCCGGATACCTAAAATATTGTATGGATTTCTTAATCCTTGTGCTTAGAAAAGGAGAAGAAAGTGTATGGAAATCTGAGTGTTCTTTTTGCCGTGCAGAAATTTGTAAGTATATAAACACTTTGCTGTTTAATGAGGAAATTCCTATAAAATATAGGCTGAAATATGGTATGGCATGTTTGAATATATTAGGACCAATATATAAAGCGTGGTTTAAGATGCATAAAAATGGGGGGGGGTAGCATCTAATTTTAATAGATGTTTGGCACATGGCATGTGTGATGTATATCACGTTGGAAGTGTGCCATTATGCTGATTAGCGTAATCGTTCCAGTCTATAATGTAGAAAAATATCTGCGGAGATGTGTGGAATCTATTATGTCGCAGACATATAAAGAGATTGAAATCCTTCTTATAGATGATGGGAGCACAGATGATAGTGGACGAATCTGCGATGATTTGGCAATAAAGGATAGGCGTATTCATGTATTTCACAAGGAGAATGGAGGCGTCAGCAGTGCAAGAAATCTGGGAATTGAAAGAGCCTGCGGCGATTATATTTGCTTTGTAGATAGTGATGACTGGATAGACATTGACTACTTTGAGAGTGCTATGCCTATATTGAAAGAGGCGCATCCCACGCTGTTGATGAATAATTACATGAAAGATGATGGAGATGGTCATAGGTTTTGCAAATTTCCTCCTTCTCCAACATTGTATCTCGGCGAAGAAGAGGCTTTTTATGAGATGGTAAATGGTTCACATCTCGGATGGGAACCAATTGCTTCTTTTTATGAAGCAATTGGCTGTAAACGAATCAAGTTTGATTCGCATATCGTTTTCGGAGAAGATTTATTGTTTCGTTTTCAATTTACAAAAGGAAATAAAGGGCTTTACATTTATCAGTATCTACCAAAGTATCATTATTTTAGGGAGTGTAAAATAGTTTGTGTAAATCGGTATTGCATGAATCTACTTTATGCCC
>ERZ894183.391-NODE-391-length-37632-cov-14.010778_pt1 | contig 37632 bp, 35 predicted proteins | sample MGYA00380279_ERZ894183 | MGnify/ENA primary metagenome ERZ894183 (study PRJEB32331, sample SAMN06328422) | human gut metagenome | biome: human gut microbiome; feature: stool | host: Homo sapiens | collected 2013-06-26 ... | reverse complement strand
ATGGAACCTGAACAAGAAGCCTTATCTATTGTTTCCTTCAAGGACTGAGAGGCCGTTTCTCCAGTTAATAAATTAAATCCCAAGCTTATTTTATATCAGAATATACGATGTTTCCTCCGCAGATCGTATATTTCACCTTACCGGTAAGTTCCTCTCCGGTAAATGGTGAGTTTGATGATTTGGAAGCATATTCTTTCGGGATCCATGTTTCATCAGGGTCAAATATAACAAAGTCTGCATCTGCACCTTCCTGAATTGTTCCGTAAGGCAGATGGTATAGCTTTGCCGGGTTCACTGTCATTTTTTCCAGAAGTTGTATCATGGTCAGATATCCGGGCTTTACAAGGTTGGTGATACCGAGTGCAAGGGAGGTCTCGAGACCGATAATGCCGCTTGGGGCTTCTGTGATCGGTTTGGATTTTTCTTCTGTGCTGTGTGGGGCATGATCCGTAGCAATCAGGTCAATAGTTCCATCAGCGAGTCCTGCAATAATCTGCTGGCGGTCATTTTCCGTACGAAGCGGCGGATTCATCTTTGCCAGCGTGCCATGTTCCAAAACAGCGTCTTCTGTTAAGGAGAAGTGGTGCGGTGTTGCCTCAGCGTGTAATTTTGCCCCCAGTTTTTTGTATGTACGGATCAGATCAATCGATACACCGGAACTGATATGCTGGATTACAACATCTGCACCGGAACGGAGCGCCAGAAGACAGTCTCTTGCCACCAGTGCTTCTTCGGCAATGGATGGAGAACCGTAGATGCCGAGTGCATCGGATACTTTGCCATGATTGATCCCATTGTTGCGGATAAAAGCCGGGTCTTCTTCGTGAAGACTGATCGGAACGTTTAACTTTGCGGCATTTTTCATCGCCTGATAGCAGAACTCAGCATTCAGAAGAGGGATGCCGTCATCGGTAAATCCGCATGCCCCGGCTTCTTTTAATGCAAGCATGTCTACTTCGTCCTGGCCCTTTAATGAACGGGAGATTGCAGCAGCCTGGAAGATACGGATATCTTCTTTGGAAGCACGTGCAAGATTATCTTTGAGGGTGTCTGTATTGTCGACCGTAGGGGATGTATTTGCCATACAGATTACAGTAGTAAACCCGCCTTTTGCAGATGCCTTTGCTCCTGTATGGATATCTTCTTTATATGTAAATCCCGGATCACGGAAATGTACATGTGTATCGATGAGTCCCGGTCCGACAACGAGTCCTCCGGCTTCTAGAATCTCCTCGGAATCTTCTGAAATTTCAGGTGCGATTCTTGCAATTTTTCCGTTCTTCACCAGTATATCCATATGCTCGGACAGACTAGATGCAGGATCTACCACAAGTCCATGTTTGATGATCATGATAAATTTCCTCCTTAAAAATCTGATGTTAAAATACAGTAAATATTATAAATGTAGTATAATGTATTGGAAATGGGCTTGTCAATTAAGAGACATGGAACAGGAAAGCTGAATATATGAGAAATAAAAGGAGCACGTAGAACAGAAATGGGATTTAAACGTTTGGAAAAAAATTTGATCGATATTATAAAAGAAGAACAGGCAAAACTTGGATTTCGAAAAGAAGAGATCCGTTTGTATTATCCATTGATTTCCCTCAATCATTTCTTTGAGGCGGATGACGATGTGGATGAGATGCAGACACGTCTGGAACAGTTCCCGGAAGAAGTAAAGAAAAAACTCGGAGATATCTGTGTAACGCACAAAAAAGACAGATTCTGCCTGTATATTCCGGAACAGGGAAGTGTCTATGTACATGAACATACGGCAGAAAATGAATTCATCAAAAAGCTGGTGGAGCTGATGATGAATCACGGAATCAAAAAAGAAGATATCCTTGCGATATTTCAGAAAGAGGCAAAAGATATCAGGGTGGGAGATATGCACAACGGAGAATTTGACTTTTGGGTAAGATTTCCGGAAGAAAATGAGGACGAATACTATTACTGCTTTAAGGACGAAGGGGGTCATATGATCTATCACCGTTTTTTGCCGGAAGATTATGCAGATTTCGGATTCTGAAAGGCAGTCGGAAAAGGATAAAAATACAGATGCAGACAGGAATTATAATTATAACTTATAAATGCTGCCTGCATTTTTAATTATAAAATATCTTGCTATATGTAAAGATTCATGATAAGCTATCCTACATCGTGCTAAAGCAAAGACGTGCTAAAGCGATTTGGGTGAGGATTTATTCTCAAAATAATGACAATTACTTTGACGAATTTGCTGCAATGCGATTACGTTATCATAAAAAACTCAGGAGAGTCTTTTCGTAATGAAATGAAAAGCGCCGAAGGTGTAAGCAGAAAACAAATCTGCAAATCTCTCAGGCAAAAGGATGGAGGAATGAATTATGGGAATTTTTGGACGTATTGACACTTTTATCACATGGTTTGACGGAGTCGTATGGGGACTTCCGTTAATCATCTTAATTCTGGTCACAGGAATTTTTCTGACTGTGCGCTTGGGCCTTCTTCAGGTAAGGTATCTTGGAAAAGCGTTAAAATTCATGGTGAAAAATGAAGAAGATGGACACGGAGAAGTAACCAGCTTTGGAGCTCTTTGTACCGCATTATCGGCAACAATCGGTACCGGTAATATCGTCGGTGTGGCAACTGCAATTTCTGCAGGTGGACCGGGAGCGTTATTCTGGATGATCCTGACAGCATTTTTAGGAATGGCAACAAAGTATTCAGAAGGTCTTCTGGCAGTAAAATACCGTACGATCGATGAAGACGGGCATGTACTTGGCGGACCATTCTATTACATTGAGAATGGAATGGGTGTAAAGTTCAGATGGCTTGCAAAGATATTTGCATTCTTTGGAGCAGGGGTTGGATTATTCGGAATCGGTACATTTACACAGGTGAATGGTATCTCATCTGCAGTCCGTAACTTTTTTGATCCGAACATGGCACATACAGTAGCATTATTTGGAAATGATTATTCATGGGCAACTGTAATATCCTGTCTGGTACTGACGGTATGTGTCGGAATGGTTGTATTAGGTGGAATCAAGAGAATTGCAAAAGTATCTGAGATCGTCGTTCCGTTCATGGCGGTTCTGTATGTAGTATTGGCAGTCATTATCATGGTGACGAATATTACCGCAATTCCGGCAGCTATTGTAACAATTGTAAAATCAGCATTTACCGGAAGCGCACTGGCCGGTGGTGCAATGGGAAGTATGATCGTAGCAATGCAGAAAGGTATTGCCAGAGGAATCTTCTCGAATGAATCCGGACTTGGAAGCGCACCGATCGCAGCGGCTGCAGCACAGACCAAAGAACCTGCAAGACAGGGACTGGTGTCAATGACCGGTACATTTATTGATACGATCGTAATCTGTACGATGACAGGACTTTCTATTGTCATTACAGGAACATGGAATACGGGACTGGAAGGTGTGGAAATTACGACAGCGGCCTTCCAGAAGGGACTTCCGTTCCCGCCGGTTGTGGCATCCTTTGCATTGATGATTTGTCTGGTATTTTTTGCATTTACAACGATTCTTGGATGGGATTATTACGGAGAACGATGCCTGGAATATCTGTTTAATAAGAATATGAAAGCTGTAAGAGCGTATAGATGGCTTTATATTATATGTGTATTCATCGGACCATATATGACGGTTGCGGCAGTATGGAATATCGCAGATATCTTCAATGCATTGATGGCAATCCCGAATCTGATAGCCTTGCTTGCGCTCAGCAAAGTCATAGTAAAAGAAACGAAAGCATTTACGGAAAAGCTGAATGTGGAAGAGAAGAATCAGAGAATTCTCAAAGGAATGAATGTAGAGAATGTATAATAGAATATAAGTTCTGTAGAGCATATGGTGATAAAATACAGGGATTTTGGTATAAGAAGCAGAATCCCTGTATTTATTTTTGTCCTCTTATTTTGATAGAAAAATTATGCTGGATGCAGAATTTATAAAAGGTCATACTTTTCTTTAAAAGTCCGTATTATTTCTAAAATAAAACAAAATACATACAATGTTTGTGTAAATTTGTGCAAAATGTGTTAAAATGTAAGAAAACAAAGGACAGGTGCAAAAATGAAGAAACAAAAGAAAGATCCATTGTATAAAAGCTTCGGTTATGCATTTGCCGGAATATTTGCAGTGGTAACGAAGGAACGGAATATGAAGATTCATTGTGTGGCAATGGTTTGTGTGGTGATCGCAGGATTCGTATTTCATATTACACCGGTAGAGTGGTGTATCTGCCTGACATTGTTTGGTCTTGTCATGGCATTGGAAATGGTGAATACGGCGGTAGAAGCAGTGGTCGATCTGGTCACGGAAGAGAGAAAGCCGCTTGCAAAGCTTGCCAAAGATGCAGCAGCAGGAGCAGTACTGATCGCGGCAATCATGGCAGCAATTGCAGGGATGATCATATTTATTCCAAAGCTTTTGGAAAGCCTGTCTATATAGACATCGAAAGGAGAACGACCTATGGAAAAATTAGGAAGCGGATTAAAGAAAGTATTACTTGCAGGAATCGGAGCAGTTGCAGTCACAGGAGAGAAATCAAAAGAACTTCTGGATGAGATGGTGAAAAAGGGTGAGCTGACTGTTGAACAGGGCAAAGCACTGAATGAAGAACTTAAGCATAACATCAAGTCGACAGTAAAAGAAAAAGTGAATGTAAAAGTAAAAACATCTTCACCGGAAGAACTGGATGAGCTTTTGGATAAGATGACTCCGGAACAGATGGCATTGTTGAAACAGAGAATTGATGAGATGGAGAAAAAACAGGAAGAATTTGAAGCGGCAGAGACGGTAGAAGATGTGGCAGACGAATCCGTATGCGAAGATGCGGCAGAGAAAGCAGCGGAAGAAGAGACAGCTGAGAACGAAGATATTTAAAGAGGAACAGGTTCATGAGTAAGGGAGAATCCAAAGAATATCGTACCAGGTTAAAGGAGATTACATCCGTACTTCATAAATATGGAATCACCAGGGGAATTACGCCTCAGAAACTCCGGATGATACTGGAGGATCTGGGGCCTACTTATATTAAAATCGGTCAGATTATGTCACTGCATTCAGACATTTTACCGAAAAGGTATTGTGATGAACTGATGTGTCTGCGTTCAGAAGTAACTCCGATGGAATTTCCGGAAGTAAAAGAAGTGATCGAACAGGCATATGGTTGTCCGTGGAATGAAATATTTGCATTTATTTCCGATACACCACTGGGATCAGCATCCATTGCACAGGTCCATAGAGCAGAACTGCTCAGCGGTGAACAGGTTGTTATCAAGGTTCAGCGAACAGGCATTTATGAAATTATGGCAAGAGATATCGGACTCCTTCGGAAGGCAGTAAAGCTGATGCCGCCGATCAGTCTGAAAGGAATGGCTGACTTCGACCAGGTACTGGATGAACTTTGGAATGTGACACGGGAAGAGATGAATTTTCTCACCGAAGCATCGAATATGGAAGAGTTTGCCAGACGGAATGCGGATGTCGTATATGTAAGAACACCGAAACTATATCAGGAATATACAACCATGCATGTGCTGGTCATGGAATACATCGAAGGGCCTGTGATCGATGATAAAGAGAAACTTCTGGCAGGCGGATACGATCTGGAAGAGATCGGGATCAAGCTGATCGATAATTATATCAAACAGGTGATGGAAGACGGTTTCTTCCATGCAGATCCCCACCCGGGAAATGTAAAGATCCAGGATGGCAAGATTGTATGGATCGATATGGGAATGATGGGAAGACTGACCGAACGGGATAAAGAACTGATCGGAAAAGCAATCCGCGGTATTGCAGAAAATGATATCGGCATGATCCAGGAAGCAGTTATGGCACTGGGTGAATTTAAAGAGAAACCAGATCAGAGCGTATTGTATGAAGATATCAGTGAACTGATGTCGAAGTATGGGTCCTTAGATATGGGAGAGATCGATGTTGCAGAAGTGATGATGGATCTTATGGAAGTGATGAAGGAAAATAAGATCCGTATGCCGCATGGTCTGACGATGCTGGCAAGAGGATTGACTAACATGGAAGGCGTGCTTGCAGACATTGCTCCACAGATCAATATGATCGAGATCGCATCCAGACATATTTCAGAGAGTATGTGGAAAGATCTGGATTGGAAAAAAGAATTAAAACATGCAGGAAAGAATCTTTACCGTTCGATGCATAAAGCAGTAGAAGTCCCGGGACTTGCAGCGGATGCACTACATGGTCTGATGAAAGGTCAGACAAGAGTTAACCTGGATCTGCATGCATCCAACGATCTGGCACAGTTACTGAGGCGTCTGGTGCGGAATGTGGTAATGGGATTGTGGGTGATGGCATTGCTGATCAGTTCAAGCATTATCTGCACTACCAATATGAGCCCGAAGATCTGCGGAATCCCGGCAATTGGTGCGATTGGGTATTTATTTGCATTTGCGATTGTGATGTATGTGCTTATTAAGCATATTCTTTCCAAATGAATTTGGGATTTATTCTCGGTTTTATGGGCAAATATGCCCGACAAAATGCTACAAGAATCCGCATTTGTACCTAAAAATGAACAAAATAACCAAGAGAATAACTAGACTTTTCCATAGACAGGAGATATAATAAAACCATACACGTCAATATATGATTTGTACTATTATCAAGGAGGAACAACGAAAATGGCAAGAAAAATGAAGACCATGGATGGTAACCAGGCCGCAGCTCATGCTTCATATGCATATACAGAAGTTGCAGCAATTTACCCTATTACACCATCATCAGTTATGCCGGAACATGTAGATGAATGGGCTACAGAAGGAAGAAAGAACATATTTGGACAGACTGTTCAGGTAACAGAGATGCAGTCAGAAGCTGGTGCTGCAGGAGCAGTACACGGATCTCTTTCTGCTGGTGCTCTGACAACAACATTTACAGCATCACAGGGACTTCTGTTAATGATTCCTAACTTATATAAAGTAGCAGGAGAACAGCTTCCTGGAGTATTTAACGTATCCGCTCGTGCGCTTGCAAGCCACGCACTGAATATCTTCGGAGATCACTCTGATGTTTACGCCTGTCGTCAGACTGGTGCAGCAATGCTTTGCGAATCCAGCGTACAGGAAGTTATGGACTTAACACCAGTTGCACACTGTGCAGCATTAAAAGGAAAACTTCCATTCATCAACTTCTTCGATGGATTCCGTACATCACACGAGATTCAGAAGATTGAGACATGGGATTATGAAGATCTGAAAGATCTGGTAGATATGGACGCAATCGATGCATTCAGAAATCATGCACTGAATCCAAATCACCCATGCCAGAGAGGTTCAGCTCAGAACCCGGATATCTTCTTCCAGGCAAGAGAAGCATGTAACCCATATTACGATGCTATGCCGGCTATCGTACAGGAGTACATGGACAAGGTTAATGAGAAGATCGGAACAAACTACAAACTGTTCAACTACTATGGAGCAGAAGATGCAGAGCATGTAATCGTTGCTATGGGTTCTGTCTGTGATACAATCGACGAGACAGTTGATTACCTGGTGGCAGAAGGCAAGAAGGTTGGTATTGTAAAGGTTCGTCTTTACAGACCATTCAGCGCAGAAGCATTGATCAGTGCTATTCCGGACAGTGTTAAGACAATTACAGTATTAGACAGAACAAAAGAGCCGGGAGCACTTGGCGAGCCATTATACCTGGACGTTGTAGCAGCTCTGAAGGGATCTAAGTTCGATGCAGTACCGGTACAGTCAGGACGTTACGGATTAGGTTCTAAAGATACAACACCTGCACAGATCGTTGCAGTATATGAGAACACAACAAAAGCTAAATTCACAATCGGTATCGTGGATGATGTTACAGGACTTTCACTGGAAGTTGGAGCACCGCTGGTTACTACACCGGAAGGAACAATCAACTGTAAGTTCTGGGGTCTGGGAGCAGATGGTACTGTAGGTGCTAACAAGAACTCTATCAAGATCATTGGTGATAATACAGATATGTATGCTCAGGCATACTTCGATTACGACTCTAAGAAGTCAGGCGGTGTTACAATGTCTCACCTGCGTTTCGGTAAGAAGCCGATCAAGTCTACTTACCTGATTCACAAGGCTAACTTTGTAGCATGTCACAATCCGTCCTATGTTAACAAGTATAACATGGTACAGGAGCTGGTTGATGGCGGTACATTCCTTTTGAACTGCCCATGGGATATGGAAGGTCTTGAGAAACATCTGCCAGGACAGGTAAAAGCATTCATCGCTAACCACAACATCAAGCTTTACACAATCGACGGTATCAAGATTGGTAAAGAGATCGGACTTGGCGGTCGTATCAATACCGTACTTCAGTCAGCATTCTTCAAACTGGCAGCTATCATTCCGGAGGAAGAAGCTATCGACCTGATGAAGAAAGCAGCTAAGGCTACTTACGGAAGAAAAGGTGATAAGATCGTACAGATGAACTACGATGCAATCGATGCTGGTGCTAAGCAGGTAGTTGCAGTAGAAGTACCAGAGAGCTGGAAGTCATGCGAGGATGAAGGTCTGTTCTCACCAGAAGTTAAGGGTGGAAGAGAAGACGCTGTTAAATTCGTTAAGAATATCCAGGCTAAGGTAAATGCTCAGGAAGGTAATACACTGCCTGTATCTGCATTTACAGATTACGTAGATGGTTCTACACCGTCAGGTACTGCTGCATTTGAGAAACGTGGTATTGCAGTAGATATCCCGGTATGGAAATCAGAAAACTGTATCCAGTGTAACCGTTGTGCATATGTATGTCCGCACGCAGTTATCCGTCCGGTAGCATTGACAGAAGAAGATATGGCTAAGGCTCCGGAAGGACTGAAGACAATTGATATGATCGGTATGCCGGGTATGAAGTTCACAATGACTGTATCAGCTTATGACTGTACAGGATGTGGATCATGTGCTAACGTTTGCCCGGGCAAGAAGGGTGAGAAAGCACTTGTTATGGCTAACATGGAAGAGAATGCCGGAGAGCAGACATTCTTCGATTTCGGAACAGAGATTCCGGTTAAGCCAGAAGTTGTTGCTAAGTTTAAAGAGAATACCGTTAAGGGTAGCCAGTTTAAACAGCCTCTGCTTGAGTTCTCAGGTGCTTGTGCAGGTTGTGGTGAGACACCTTACGCTAAACTTATAACACAGTTATTCGGTGACAGAATGTACATTGCGAATGCAACTGGATGTTCATCAATCTGGGGTAACTCTTCACCGTCTACACCTTATACAGTAACACCAGAAGGAAAAGGACCGGCTTGGTCTAACTCATTGTTCGAAGATAACGCTGAGTTCGGATATGGTATGCTGTTAGCTCAGAAGGCTCTGAGAGAAGGACTGAAAGCTAAAGTTGAGACAGTAGCTGCTTCAGAAAAAGCTTCAGAAGAAGTTAAGGCTGCTTGTGCTGAATGGCTTGACACATACAGCTGTGGCGCTACTAACGGAACTGCTACAGATAAGCTCGTTGCAGCATTAGAAGGATGCGACTGCGAGACATGCCAGGATATCGTTAAGAATAAAGATTTCCTTGCTAAGAAATCACAGTGGATCTTCGGTGGTGACGGATGGGCTTACGATATCGGATTCGGTGGTGTTGACCATGTACTTGCAAGTGGTAAGGACATCAACGTTATGGTATTCGATACAGAGGTATATTCTAACACAGGTGGACAGTCTTCTAAGTCTACTAAGACAGGTGCTGTTGCTCAGTTCGCAGCAGGCGGTAAAGAGACTAAGAAGAAAGACCTTGCTGGTATTGCAATGAGCTATGGTTACGTATATGTTGCACAGATCGCTATGGGTGCTGACTTTAATCAGACAGTTAAGGCAATCGCAGAGGCAGAGGCATATCCGGGACCATCACTGATCATCGCATACGCTCCATGTATCAACCATGGTATTAAGAAGGGTATGAGCAAAGCTCAGACAGAGGAACAGCTTGCAGTTGAGTGCGGATACTGGAATAACTTCAGATTCAACCCGGCAGCAGAAGGCGCTAAGTTTACTCTGGACAGCAAAGAACCTAAGATGGAAGGATACAAAGACTTCCTGAACGGAGAAGTTCGTTACAACTCTCTTGCAAGATTCAACCCAGAAAAAGCAGAAGTTCTGTTTGCTAAGAATGAATCAGAAGCAAAAGATAGATACGAATATCTGAAGAAGCTCGTTACTCTGTACGGAGCAGAATAAGATTATTCAACAGAAAGATAAACTTAGGAGTCCGTCGGGTCATTCCGGCGGACTTCTTTTCAAAGAGGAGACCGGATCATGATGGTAAATAAATCCGAGAACAGAAAAAAAGAAATAGAACTGTTGCAGACAGCGCCGGATCTGACAGCAATTGTATGTGACAGTACCAGACTGCCGTATGTAGAATGTGATATTGAGACCTGTGACGATCAGGTGTTGGTATATGAGAACAGGGAAATGGCGGAAAAAGAAGCTAAGAAGATTGAGGATGCAGGATACAGAGTGCGTACTGCTCATCTTCCGCAGAAGCAGAGATTTGGATTTTTTGCAAATCTTTATTCTTTGGGCGTTAATGCGGTTCTGATCAACAAAGGAGCGGAATCACAGGTACGTCTGGATTTGGATAAGGTAATTAACCGTCCGGATATTCCTCGTTTTACATATGAGATCAGAAAGGCGTTGGATGCAGGAGAAAGGCCAAAGTTTCGTGTGGAGAATCCGGAATTTCATCTGACAGCTATCTACTTCACACAGCTTTCGCGCGGGACAAAGGCGCAGGAACATGAAGAAGAACTAAAAGAGCTTCAAGAAGAGATGATGACTCATTACCGGGAAGGATATTACATTGTGGCAAGAACTAAGGAAGGAACAACCCCTCTTCTTAAGACGAAGGATGGTGGCTCTTTGCAGCCGATGTTCAGCGATATGCAGGAATTCCTGAAGTTCCAACATGTGAATCCAACCATGAAAGTGGAGACGGCAGTTATGACAGAAGCAGAATTTTTGAAACATCTGGCAAAAGAGGCCACAGGAGTAGTAATTAATCCGCTTGGAATCAGTCTGCTTCTGCAGGTGAACCGTAAAAAATCGGATTAAAACCAGAGTATTGCTATGTCCGTATGAAGTGTTTGATAAAATAGTAACAGTTGACATTTTGATTCAGACATGATAAAACATATACTATATGAATAAGGTCTTGGATAGAGGCGCAGGTTTCATGAGTATCATATGACGATAGTGTGGCACACTGTTGTATGAGAAAGGGGAGACTGCCGAAGATGGATTTAAGCCAAAGGATTTGTCTGGGCTGCAGGAGAATATCTTGCGGACTGTCACGAAAGTGGAGCGCTATCATGATGAATATAAGTAAGATACATTTTATAAAGTGTTGATTTAGTAATTAAAGTCATGGATAGTGTGCGTAAGCATTGTCCATGACTTTCTTTGTATAGTAACACTAATGTTATAGAGTATCTAAGAGAGAAGAGAGGTATTATATGAACAACATGAAGAGAAAGATCGCATGGATGATATCTGCCATTGCATTAATGGTAATGTGCTGTCCGGTGATTGCATTTGCAGCAGACGGAGCAGAAGAGTATGTTCCAAATATGTACGCCAGCTTTTGGGCGTTGATTCCACCGGTAGTGGCAATCGCGCTTGCATTGATTACTAAGGAAGTATACAGTTCGCTGTTTATCGGTATTGTGATTGGTGGCGTATTTTATTCTAACTTTACATTTGAAAAAACGGTTACACATGTTGTACAGGACGGATTCGTCGGAGTACTGGCTGACAGTTACAATATGGGTATTCTGATTTTCCTGGTAATCTTGGGAACGATCGTGTGTCTGATGAATCGTGCAGGAGGTTCGGCAGCATTTGGACGTTGGGCTGAGGTACACATTAAGACACGTGTAGGTGCACAGATTGCAACAATTATTTTGGGTATCCTGATCTTTATCGATGACTATTTTAACTGCCTGACAGTCGGAAGTGTTATGCGTCCGGTAACTGACCGTCATAATGTATCCAGAGCGAAGTTATCTTATCTGATTGATGCGACGGCAGCTCCGGTATGTATTATTGCACCAATCTCATCCTGGGCAGCAGCTGTTACAGGATTCGTAGAGGGTGAAGATGGACTGTCCATTTTTGTAAAAGCAATTCCGTATAATTTCTATGCATTACTTACCATTATTATGATGTTTGGTCTGGTACTCCTCAAAGTAGAGTATGGTCCGATGAAAGTCCATGAAGATAATGCAGTTAAGAATGGGGATATTTATACAACTCCTGACAGACCATATGAGAATGCTTCCAAAGAAATCGTGAATCAGAAAGGAAGAGTTATTGATCTGGTCTTTCCGATCGTAGTGCTGATCATCTGCTGTATCATTGGAATGATCTGGTCCGGCGGATTCTTCGAGGGTGACGATTTTATCACTGCATTTTCTAACAGTGATGCATCCGTAGGACTTGCGGTAGGAAGCTTCTTCGCGCTGATCATTTCCATTGTGTTCTATCTGGTAAGACGCGTACTGAACTTCGCAGATTGCATGTCATGTCTTCCGGAAGGATTTAAGGCGATGGTTCCGGCTATCCTGATTCTGACAATGGCATGGACATTGAAGGCAATGACAGATAGCCTTGGCGCGGCAGAATTTGTGGCTAACGCAATGCAGCATGCGGCAGGAGGACTGATGAGTCTGCTTCCGGCGATCATTTTCCTGGTAGGATGCTTCCTTGCATTTGCAACTGGTACATCATGGGGAACCTTTGGTATCCTGATCCCGATCGTAGTAGCTGTGTTCCAGGGAACAAATGAGACAATGATGATCATTTCTATTTCAGCGTGTATGGCAGGTGCAGTATGTGGAGATCACTGTTCACCGATTTCCGACACTACGATCATGGCATCTGCGGGAGCACAGTGTAATCATGTGAATCATGTATCTACACAGCTTCCATATGCTATCACTGTAGCGGCAATTTCATTTGTGACATATGTGGTCGCAGGTTTCGTGAGAACAGCATTTATCGCACTTCCGGTCGGAATCATACTGACAATCGGAACCTTGCTGGTACTCCGTAAGATATATGGAAAAGAAGAATAATTGATATGATATGAAATGGGAATCCGAGAGGGTTCCCATTTTTCAGTATCGTGTCATTGGGGTTTGACAGACCTGCGACTCCGTGTTACATTAATTAGGTAAATAAGTGATGCAATTAAATACAGATGTGTGAGGTGTCGGTCGGATTACAAGTATGGTCTGACCGGTGAAAAGGGAAACAGGTGTGAATCCTGTACGAACTCGTCACCGTATTTCACGAGCAGAAGAAGTATCCACTGGGAGACCGGGAAGGATCGGATGCGTCAGAGTGATAAGCCGGGAGACCTGCCTTTCGCAGTACAGGAATGAGAATTCATGCCACGAGCAACTGGCAGTACGAAAGATAGATAAAAGACTATTTTGCTGATAGTTTTGTCTTTGCGTATCTTTTTTTGGAATCTTCGTTCTTGTACGGAACGAAGTATTTTTGTGTCCAAAATTCAAGGAGGAACGGAGCATGAAGAAGAAACTGGTGGCAGCGTTACTTACAGCAGCAATGGCAATGTCTCTGCTTGCAGGATGCGGAAGCAGTGACAGCAAGGGCAGTGATGCAGACAGTAAGGAGACTGCAGAAAGTACGGAGGATAGTGATCAGGAGGCAGCAGACAAGGTGGCAGATCTGATTGATGCAATCTATGTACAGGAGAGAACAGAGGACACTGACAAGCAGTGTGAAGAAGCAAAAGCAGCATGGGATAAGCTGACAGATGCGCAGAAGGAACTGGTATCCGGAGAGAATGCTGATCCGGACTATTTTGGAAGAGATACAGGAGATGCATCAAAAGATGATCCGTTAAATGAGGATGAGATTGGGGAAAATGAACTTCTGGTCGTAAGCTTTGGTACATCATTTAATGACAGCCGTGCGACAGATATTGGTGGCATTGAGAAAGCACTTCAGGAAGCTAATCCAGACTGGTCTGTAAGAAGAGCATTTACCGCTCAGATCATTATCAACCATGTACAGGCCCGTGATGGTGAAAAGATTGATAACATGGATCAGGCACTGGAGCGTGCGGTCAATAATGGAGTAAAGAATCTGGTTGTACAGCCGACACATCTGATGCATGGAGCAGAATATGATGAACTGAGTGAAGCAGTTGAGAATTATAAGGACAAATTTGAGTCTGTAAAGATTGCAGAGCCTCTTCTTGGAGAAGTAGGATCTGATGCAACTGTGATCAATGCAGATAAAGAAGCTGTTGCAAAAGCAATCACGGAGGAAGCAGTAAAGGCAGCAGAGTATGACAGCTTGGAAGCAGCAGAAGCAGACGGAACAGCATTTGTATTCATGGGACATGGCACTTCTCATGTGGCAAATGTAAGCTATAACCAGATGCAGACACAGATGGAACAGCTTGGATACAAGAATGTATTCATCGGTACGGTAGAAGGTGAGCCAGAGGATACAGCTTGTGAAGCTGTTATCGACAAGATCAAAGAAGCAGGATACAAGAAAGTAATCCTTCGTCCGCTGATGGTAGTTGCGGGAGACCATGCAAATAATGATATGGCTGGTGATGATGACGATTCATGGAAGAGCCAGTTTGAAGCATCAGGAGCATTTGACAGTATCGAGACACAGATCGAAGGTTTGGGAAGAATCCCGGCTGTTCAGCAAATCTATGTAGAGCATACAAAGGCAGCTATTGAACAGTAGATTGTAGAGGCGGTAAAGTAAGCATGTTAAGAAAGAAGATTGCGGTATTACTACTGTCTGCAGCGATGGCAATGACCATGCTTAGCGGATGTGGTGATAACACTGCAAAAGAAGATAAAAAAGCAGCTACAGAAGATCAGAATAAGGATGATGCTTCAGAAGCTAAGAAAGAAGAGGCAGATGAAGCGGAAAAGGCACCGGTAGAAGATGGTGAATACTGGGTGGATTTTAATACTGACAGTGGTATGTTTCATGAAAATCCAGATTTCGATGGTGGTAAGGCAACATTGATCGTTGAGGATGGAAAGATGACGGTGCATATTACTCTGAATTCCAAGAATATCGTGCAGTTATTCTTAGGAACGGCAAAGGATGCACAGAAAGATGGCGCAGATCTGATCGATCCTTCTGGTACAGAAACGATTCAATATACAGACGGTTCAGAACCGAAAGAAGTATATACATTTGATGTGCCGGTAAAGAAGCTGGATGAAGAGTTTGATTTGGCACTGATCGGTACCAAGGACAAGTGGTATGACCACAAAGTCAGCGTAAGTAATCCGGTGGCGAAGTAATAGAATAACTCAAAATATAAAACTCCGGCAGAGAACACATATGTGTTTTCTGTCGGAGTTATTATGTTTTTTAGGATAATCAGGAACCCAAGTATTCAATGATCGTTCTGGAGATAATCATAAGCGGGATCCTGGAATATACGGTCTGACCTCTGGTGTTCATGATTAGTTCAGAATGCCCGATCAATGTAATGTCAGAATACTGTTCTAGATCAGTAGGAGTCTTACAGCAGCAGGTGACGACTTTAGCGCCGATTCGCTTGGCAGTTCTGGCAGATTTTGCCAGTTCTTTTGTTGAATTCTGTACGGACAGGATGAATACGGTATCTTCTTTTGTAACAATCTTGTCTGTATGCAGCATCCACATTACATCTTTTACAATGACCGCATCATAGCCGAGTAATTGAAGATACATCTGAAATTCTTCCGCAATCAGTGCAGTAAATCCTCTTGCGTAGATTAATATCCGCTTTGAACTTTTGATATATTCAATAGCATGCAGGATCGAGGTGATATTCAGATTGTCAATGGTTTTCGTGCATTCGCGGAAAGTCTTGTCCAGAATCTCGTTGACAGCATAAGGAGACGCAGAAGACTGTTCGCTCTGGGTTCCCTGAGATAGCTTATATCTCAGCTCTGTAATACCCTGAAAACCGCATTTTTGGATCGCACGAGTGACAGTGGCTGGTGAAGTAAAGGTTTTTTCTGCGATACTGGTGATAGAAAGCAACGGGATTTTAGTTACGTTCTGGTTAATAAAGTCAATTACACAGCGCTCTGATTCAGATAGAGACTGGTATACTGTTTTATTAATTTGAATGATCATGACTACATTCCTTTCTTCTTATTTTTCAAAAAGTATATTTATTTTAACATGAATTTGTGAAAATATCATATGAAAATGGAAAAAATGCTGAAAATAGATTTTCAGAAGTATACTTATTTGTGCGCTTTCCTGAAAAGGTTTTCGCTGAAAATGTATTTTCAAGAGAACGTATATGAGATATGATTTTATCAACAAAAAAACGTACGTACATTTTAATGTTATAATATTCGTACATATTCAACGGCCGGAATCATGTACAGACGAGAGAAGGAGTTAAGCAATGTATAGTACTTTAAAAGAAGTGTTGAAAGAAGCAAACGACCTGAATATGGCAGTTGGCGCATTTAACACCCATAATCTGGAAATGTTACCGGCGATCATTAAGGCTGCTGTAAAAGAGAAAACACCGGTTATCGTTCAGACAAGCTGTGGTACAGCCAATTATATCGGACACAAGAATCTGGTAAGTATCTGCAAGTCCATGGCTGATGAATACGGTGCAGAGGTTGTGCTTCATCTGGATCACGCCAAGGACTATGATGAGATCCGCAAGGCAATTGATGCGGGATACAGTTCAGTTATGTTTGACGGTTCTTCTTTACCATTAAAGGAGAATATCCTTGGTACAAAGAGAGTTGTTGCATATGCTAAGAAATACGGCGTAAGTGTTGAGGCAGAGCTTGGAACGGTCGGCGGTACAGAGGACGGCATCGCTGTTGCGCAGGATGAAGTAAGGTATACGGATCCGGCAGATGCAGTTGAATTTGTAAAGCAGACAGGAATCGATGCACTGGCTGTTGCAATAGGAACGAATCATGGTCAGTACAAATCTAAGACCAATATCAATTTTGAACGGTTAAAAGAGATTAAGGATGTGGTAGACATCCCATTGGTTATCCACGGAGGAACCGGAGTTAAGGAAGAGGATGTAAAGAAAGTTATTGATCTTGGAATCCGTAAGTTTAACGTGGGCACAGAGCTTCTGGTAGGATGGAACAGAGAATCAAAAACATGCTACGATGAGCACAAGGAGAATATCTCCAACCGTGAAAATGTAGTTCCGTGTCTGAACGTAATAGAAGAAATTGTAAGCAGAAAAATCAAACTCTTTAAGAATATAGATTAGGGGTAATGCATATGAAGGCGGGATATTATGTAGGAGATTATACATACGAAGTAAGAGATATACCCGACCGCGAACCGGAAAAAGATGAAGTGAAGATCAGAGTTGCATGGTGTGGCTTATGCGGAACGGATGTACACAAGTTTCAGGGGAAGAATGGGGCGAGTGTAGTGATTCCGCCGATTATCCTGGGACATGAGTGTTCCGGAATTGTGACAGCTGTCGGTGATGAATGTGAACACTTTAAACCAGGAGACCGGGTGGCATGCGATCCGAGCTGGGGATGCGGCAAATGTGAATGGTGTAAACAGGGATTTCCGAATTTCTGTGAGAAACGGCATGGAGTTGCCAAAGGTTTTGCCGAATATGTGTATCCGCCGGAGTCGAATGTGTATCATATAGCAGATTCGCTGGATCTGGAAAAGGCGGCATTTACGGAACCGTTATCCTGTGCGCTCCATGGTATGGATCTGATCCATATGGAAAGCGGCAAGAGAGTGGCGATGTATGGAATGGGAGCAATCGGTTCACTGATGCTTCAGCTGATAAAGCTTAAAGGTCCAAGAGAATTGATCGTGATCGAACGGGAAGAGGAGAAGCGGAAGCTTGCACTGGAACTGGGTGCGACGATGGCAGTTACCGATCAGGAGATTGAAGAAATCGCAGCCAGAGAGAATATTGATTATGTGATAGAATGTATCGGACTGAAGAGTACGATGGAACAGGCAATCGAGATTGCCGGTAAGAATGCAAAGGTGCTTTTGTTTGGTCTGGGAGATCCGGAACAGAAAGTTGAATTTAATCAGTTCAAAGCATATACAAAGGAACTCAGTATTTATACATCTTACCTGAATCCGCATACGACAAGACGGGCGATATCATTGTTAGAGAGTGGAGCAATCGATACAGATAAAATTATAAGCGCAGAGCTTAATCTGGAAGAAATGGGAGAAGAATTGAAGACACTAAAGAATTCCAGAAAAGGAAAAGTTATGGTGCGTTTGAGTGGTGAACTTTAAGAGGAGGAAAAGGATATGTTTATTTCAGCAATATTAGTTGCGTTGCTGGCTACATGTGGCCAGTGGTGGTTCTTCGGACCGATTACGAAGTGTCTGGTATATCCATTGACAACAGGTACTCTGGTCGGAGTATTTATGGGTGATCCGATGACGGGTATGCTGGCGGGTGCCAATATCCAGCTTATTTATTTAGGATGGATATCTGCCGGAGGAACAATGCCGAGTAATACAATTGTAGCAGGTATCTTTGGTACAGCAATGACTATCTTGTCAGGTGCAGACCCAACAATGGCAGTAACATTTGCAATTCCATTCAGTATGTTAGGACTGTTACAGAATCAGGTATACATGACAACCAATGCTGCATGGATCCATCAGGCAGATAAGATGCTTGAGAAAGGTAATTTGAGAGGAGTTCGTCTGATGAACTTCCTGCCGTCATTCTGTATGGCATTCCTGCTATATGGTGTTCCGGCATTTGCAATGGTTATGTTCGGAAGCGGATGGGCAGAGAGTCTAATCAACGCAGTTCCGGAAAATGTGATCAGCGCATTACAGGTAGTTGGAGGCATCATGCCTGCACTTGGTATTGCAATGCTTCTGAATTATCTTGGAAAGAAGACTTTGATTCCATGGTTCTTCGGAGGATTCTTCCTGACAGTATACTCAGGACTGGGACTGACAGCAGTATCTATCTTCGCGGCGATCATCGCACTGATCCTGTATTTGAACCAGGGTAAGAGCGCAGAGCAGACAGAGAAGAAGAAAGTAAAGAGACTGTCCTTGAACAAGACGGTAGAAGTAAAAGAAGCTGGAGCGCCGGCAGAAGTTCCGGAAGAAGAGAAAAAAGAAATTGTATACAACAAGAAGCTGTCTAAGAAGACACTTATCAAGACATGGCTTTGGACAACAAGTACAGAAGCCTGCTATAACTATGAAAGACTTCAGGCTCTTGGAGCAGCCAATCTGATGCTGACACCGATCAGAGAGTTATATGAAACCAATGAGAGACGTGTAGAAGAGCTGAGGAAATATATGGTATTCTACAACTCAGAAGTATTTACAATCGGACCTATCATCAATGGTATTGCATGCTCTATGGAAGAAGCAAGAGCAAATGGTGAAAATGTAACAGCAAAAGATATTAACTCAGTACGTACAGGTCTGATGGGACCGGTTGCAGGTATCGGTGATACCGTAATGCAGGGAATCTTATTCCCGATCCTGTTTGGTATCGGATGCTCTATGGCACTGGAAGGAAGCTATCTTGGACCAATCCTTTCATTCGTGATCTTTGAAGCACTGATCTTTGGATGTGGATACTTCATGTTCATGACAGGTTACAAACATGGTAAAACTTCGCTGCTTAAGATTTTGAAAAATGGAACGATCGACAAGATCATTAACGCATTCAGTATCGTAGGTCTGATGGTTGTAGGTTCTATGGCAGCAACCCGTGTTGCAGTTAATACACCGCTTGCAATCCATGTGGGCGAAGGAACAACAGAATTCCAGTCTGTACTGGATTCATTGGCACCAGGACTCATTCCGCTTGGAATTACCATGCTGGTATGGTGGATGCTGAAGAAGAAAGTAAATACCCTTTGGATTATTTTGGTAATCTTTGTAGTTGGTATTCTTGGATACTTTACCGGTATTCTTGGATATGTAGGATAATAAAGGAGAAGAAAGGCAATGGTTAACATTATTCTTATCAGTCACGGAGTATTTTGTGAAGGATTACTCAGTTCATTGAAAATGATAGCAGGAGATGAATTTGGCGTTCGTGCAGTACCGTTATTTCCGGGCGAGACGGTAGATGTATACCGTGAAAAGCTGGGGAAAGCACTGGATGAGACAGCCGGAGAGGATGGAACGCTGGTTCTTGCAGACATCATGAGCGGTACGCCGTATCAGAGTGCTGCATACCTGTCGAAAACACACAAAATAGGTCTTGTGTCAGGTATGAATATGCCAATGCTTTTGTCCCTTGCTCTGGAACTTACAGAGGAAGTTACTCTTGAGGAAGCTGTGAAAAAGGCAGCTTCCCAGGAGTCCTGGGGAATTAATGGAACTACATTTGAGAAGGGAGAGAAAAAAAGACGTGCAAAACTTAGTATTAACAAGAATTGATGACAGATTGATCCATGGACAGGTGATGACAGCCTGGATTAAAAACCGCAAAGCAAATCAGGTGGTAATTATAGACGATGATGTAGCAAATGATGAATACATGATCGATGTATTGGAGATGGCAATCCCGGAAGAAATCGCAATTGGAATTTTCACTAAAGAAGACGGCGTATTATTCTTTTCATATGGATTAGATGAGCCGACAATCCTTCTGGTAAAAGGACCGGAAGCATTGAATTATCTGGTAGATCACGGTATCGCTATCGATGAAGTAGACGTAGGCGGTATGGGTGCACGAAACGACAGAAGCGTATTGTATAAGAATATTTCTACCAGTGCACAGGAAAATGAAGAATTTAAACAGCTGCTGGAGAAGAATGTAAATGTGTTTATTCAGGTAATGCCGCAGGATAAACCGGTAAGCATTGCTGAATATCTGAAGAAATAGAATGTGAGGCAGGACTATGAATACGGAAAAAATGACAGGAAAAACAATTGTAATCACAGGTTCAGGAAGCGGTATGGGGGCTGCTATGGCAAAGGAATTTGCATCCCGCGAAGCAAAAGTTGCATTGCTGGATCTGAATGAAGAAGGACTGAAAAAGACTGCAAAGGCAATCGAAGATAACGGCGGCCAGTGCGTTTATTATAAGACAGATGTGACAGATAAAAAGGCTGTCGAGGCGGCAGCAGATGCTGTTGAGGAAAAATTTGGACCTATTACATCATGGGTAAACTCAGCTGGTGTGTCCAGAATGCAACCATTCCTGGACTGCAGTGAAGAACTGTGGGATCTGACCATTGATGTCAATCTGAAAGCAACATTCCTGTGCTGTCAGGTGGCAATCACCAAGATGCTGGAGCATGGCGGCGGAACTATTCTGAATATGTCTTCACTGTCCGGTAAGAAACCAAGCTCATGGCAGACGATTTACTGTGCAAGTAAATTCGGCGTACAGGGACTGACACAGTCTATCGCTAAAGAATTTGCAGACAAGAATATCCGTGTAAATTCAATCTGCCCTGGTATCGTACATACCGAGATGTGGGATCGGCTGAAATACGAATACGCAAAGAAGCGTAACCTTGATCCGGAAGAAGTATTACCATACTTTGAAAAGAACATTCCGATGCACCGGCTGGTGGATCTGAAAGATGTAACACAGGCAGCAGTATTTCTGCTTACTGACTGTTCTTCTTACCTGACCGGACAGTCTATTAATCTGGTCGGCGGAGAATGGATGGATTAATACAGATCAATATTTTGAACTAAAGGAGACCGGTTATGCAGGAACTCTCTTTTAACGGAAAAGAACAGTTATACTATCAGGTATACAATATCCTGTTTCAGGATATTATGAGTGGAAAATATCAGATCGGAGATAAAATACCAGCAGAAAGTGAACTGATGGAGACCTTTCATGTCAGCCGCGCGACTGCCAGACGAGCCATGGAAATGCTGGCTAATGAAGGACTGGTAGTCAAAAAACAGGGTCAGGGAACGACGGTGATTTCCAATCAGACAAGGAACTCGTTGAAACGAGTTGTCCGGTATACCAAGAAGCAGGATCTGGATCATGCTGTGACTGTTAAGAAAATGGTTGAGCAGAAAACAGTGCCGGCAACTGAAAAGATTGCAAAGAAACTGGAGCTTCCTACAGGCAGAGAACTGATCAAACTGAAGAGAGTCCGATATGCGGATGAAGAGCCGTTCTACTGTGAGGTCAATTACTTTGAAAAAGAGTATGTGCCGGAAGTGTTAGAGCGAGACTTTTCTGTAGAGTCACTGAGAGTATTTCTGGTAGAGACATACCATATTCGCTGGTCCTGTGCCAATCAGAATGTCTATGCAATCTTGGCAGAACAGAAGATGGCAGAGCTGCTTCAGGTAGCGGAAGGAAGCCCACTGATTGCGATTGAGCGAGTATCATATGATGATAAATCCGTACCAAGAGAGTATGTAGTAACTTATTACCGGGGTGATAAATATCATCTGGAAATTGATCTGGCCATGTAAAGGAGAAAGAGATGAAACAGATGCTAATTCTGCTGGCGGGATATCCGGGAACCGGTAAATCCTATCTGGCTAATATGCTGATCGAACGTTTTCCAGAGCTCCAGATCCTGTCTCCGGATGATGTGAAGGAAGAGTACTGGGATCGCTATGGATTCCATGATCTAAAGGAAAAAGAAGAACTGATCAAACTCAGTTGGCAGGAATACTATAAGCGGATGGAAGATGCATTTGCAAAGCATAAATCACTGATATCTGACTATCCATTCAGCCATAAGCAGAGAGATCAGCTGGAAAGCATCAGCAGCAGACATCATTGTCAGGTAGTTACCATCCGGCTGGTCGGAGATATCGGCGTATTGTATGAGAGACAGCGTAAACGGGATCTGGATAATTCCAGACACCTGGGACACATCGTATGCTGTTATCAGAAGGGAATGCCGATCGCACATGAGGATGCCGACAATCTGCTGACTTATGAAGAATTCTACCGCAGATGTACAGAACGCGGTTACGGAGAATTTGCACTTGGTGAGACCATTGAGCTCGATGTAACAGATTTTAGTAAAGTAGATTATGAAGCTGTATTTCAGAGAATAAAAGAAATAGGAAAATGATAGAATCCTGGTAGGTAGAACGTAGAGATATGTTCTGCCTGCTGTTTCTTTTAAACAGATTGAATGAAGTTTAAGTGTATCTATAGAGGACTAACGATTGATATGAAATTAAAGTAATGATAATATAATGAATAGAAAAGGTGCTACCGATGACGGTTCGCTTTATTATATTAAATGGTGAAAATGACCGCTTAACTTGTCAGGGTTGGGGCGGTCATTTTTGTGACTTGGAATCATGCTTTCCACGCACATAACCAAGACTATAAAAAGTCGTGCATAGCAAAATTACCGCTATTAGGTCAGTTCGCGATTGACATTTTTCAAGATCAGTAATAATGGATCTTCCGGATGAAAAAAGAAATAGATTGTGTTACAATGGGAGATAATGATGAATGATTGAATAGAATTGGAGACTAGAGTATGAGTATAAGAGATTTGAATCAATACGAGATTATAAAGGATGAAGATCTGCAGGATGTCAAGTGCCATGGTTATCTGCTGAAGCATAAGAAAAGCGGTGCCAGACTGGTGCTGATGGAGGCAGATGATGACAATAAGGTGTTTTCGGTAGGATTCCGTACACCGCCGGAGGACAGCACAGGACTTCCGCATATTCTGGAGCATTCGGTACTGTGCGGATCTGATCATTTCCCAGTCAAGGATCCGTTTGTAGAGCTGGTCAAAGGATCACTGAATACATTTTTGAATGCGATGACTTATCCGGACAAGACGATGTATCCGGTGGCAAGCTGCAATGATAAGGATTTCCAGAATCTGATGCATGTATATATGGATGCAGTATTCTATCCGAATATCTATAAGCATGAGGAGATTTTCCGTCAGGAGGGATGGAGTTATAAGCTGGATTCAGAGGATGCGGATCTGGAATACAACGGCGTTGTATATAATGAGATGAAAGGAGCATTTTCTTCACCGGAGGGCGTGCTTGACCGGGTGGTATTGAATGAACTGTTCCCGGATACAGCTTATGCTAATGAATCAGGCGGAGATCCGGATGTGATCCCGAATCTCAGCTATGAGCAGTTTCTTGCATTTCACAAGAAATATTATCATCCGTCCAACAGCTATATCTATCTGTATGGTGATATGGATATGGAAGAGAAGCTTATATGGTTGGATCAGGAATATCTGAGTAAATTTGATGTGGCAGAGATTGATTCGCGGATTGCTTATCAGGAGCCATTTACGAAGATGAAAGAAGTGGAGATGCCATATTCGGTTGCCAGTGAGGAACCATTGGAGGATAATACATTCCTTTCTTATAATAAGGTGATCGGAACCAGTCTGGATAAGGAGTTGTATGTGGCTTTTGAGATTCTGGATTATGCATTGTTATCAGCACCGGGAGCACCGCTTAAGAAGGCGCTTTTGGAGGCAGGAATCGGTAAGGATATTCTGGGTTCTTATGACAATGGCGTATATCAGCCAATTTTTTCTGTAGTTGCGAAGAATGCGAATCCGGAACAGAAGGAAGAATTTGTGACACTGATCGAGAAGCTTCTTACAGATATGGTAGAGCATGGCATTGACAGAAAAGCACTGGAGGCAGGTATTAACTATCATGAGTTCCAGTACCGAGAAGCAGATTACGGACGTTACCCGAAGGGTCTGATGTACGGTCTGCAGATCATGGACAGCTGGCTCTATGATGAAAATGAACCGTTTATGCATATCCAGGCACTGGACACATTTGCATTTCTTAAGAAACAGATGAATACTGGATATTTTGAGAACCTGATCCGTGAGTATCTCCTGGACAATGAGCACGGAGTGATCGTAACGCTGAAACCGGAGCGCGGACGTACAGCGCGTATGGACAAGGAACTTCACGATAAGCTGCAGGCATATAAGGCAGGTCTCAGCAAAGAAGAGATTGCAGAATTAGTAGAGCGTACGAAGGCATTGGAAATATATCAGTCAGAGCCATCCGATGCGGAAGCGCTGGCTACGATTCCTGTATTGAAGCGCGAGGATATCAGCAGAGAAATCGCACCGATTTATAATGAAGAAATGAAACTCGCAGGTATTCCGATGGTATTCCACGAGATTGATACCAATGGTATTGGCTATATAGATATTATGTTTGATATGTCAGAGGTTCCGGAAGAACTGCTTCCGTATGCGGGAATCCTGCAGGGGGTGCTGGGAATCATTGATACAGAGAATTATGAATATGGTGAGCTCTTTAATGAGATCAATGTGCATACCGGCGGTATCGGTACATCGCTGGAACTTTACACAGATGTGACCAAGGCAAAAGAAAAAGAATTCCGGGCAACATTCGAGATCAAGGCCAAAGCATTGTATGACAAGCTTCCAATTGCATTTAACATGATGCAGGAGATTCTGGTAAGATCGAAGCTGGATGATGAGAAACGTCTGAAAGAGATCATTGCCATGACAGCATCCAGACTGCTGATGCGGTTCCAGTCATCCGGACATACGACAGCAGCGCTCCGGGCAATGTCTTATGCGTCACCGTCAGCCAAGCTAAAAGATATGACTAGCGGTATTGAGTATTACCAGAATGTGGCAAGAATTGAGAAAGCATTTGATACAGAAAAGGATGAGTTGATTACCAATCTCATCAAGCTTACCAGAATGCTGTTCCGTGCTGACAATATGATGATCAGCTATACGGCAGAACGTGTGGGACTGGAAGGAATGAAACAGCAGATCAGCGCATTTGCGGAAGGCTTATATCTGCAGGAGAAAGAGAGTGGAAAGCACTGCGAGCTTCACTGTGAGAAGAAGAACGAAGGATTTAAGACAGCGTCCAAGGTACAGTATGTGGCACGTTGCGGTAATTTTATTGATCAGGGCGCAGAATATACCGGAGCACTGCAGGTACTGAAGGTTATTATGGGTTATGAATATCTGTGGCAGAATATCCGTGTAAAGGGAGGAGCATATGGATGTATGAGTAACTTTAACCGGATCGGAGAAGGTTACTTTGTATCTTACCGTGATCCGAATCTGGAACGCACGATGGAGATTTATGAAGGAGTGGCAGATTATCTGCGGACATTTACCGTCAGTGATTTTGATATGAATAAATATATCATCGGCACGATCAGTAATCTGGATCAGCCAATGACACCGGCACTGAAAGGTGACCGTTCTATGAACCTGTATATGAATCATGTGACAGAAGATATGATCAAAGAAGAACGTGCACAAGTACTGGAGGCAACACAGGAAGATATCAGAGAACTTGCCGGAATCGTAGAAGCCATGATGAAAGCAGAGCAGATCTGTGTCATCGGAAGTGAAGATAAGATCGAAGAAGCGAAGGATATGTTTGATACCGTGACCGGATTTTAGCCGGATTATGAGTATCTGAAAGATAAGGAGAACCAGATGAAAAAAGATTATAAATCAGGATTTGTGACACTGATCGGACGTCCGAATGTGGGTAAATCTACATTGATGAATTACCTGATCGGACAGAAGATTGCAATCACATCGAATAAGCCGCAGACGACCAGAAATCGTATCCAGACGGTGCTGACAACGGAGGAAGGGCAGATTATTTTTGTGGACACACCGGGGATCCACAAGGCAAAGAACAAGCTGGGCGAGTATATGGTTAATGTGGCAGAACGCACATTGAACGAAGTAGATGCAGTATTGTGGTTGGTTGAGCCGACGACATTTATCGGAGCAGGTGAAAAGCATATCGCAGATCAGCTGAAAAAAGTAACAACACCTGTCATTCTTGTTATTAATAAAGTAGATTCTGTGAAGAAAGAGGAAGTGCTGGCGTCTATTGCGGCATATCAGGACATTTATGATTTCGCGGCAATCGTGCCGGTATCGGCCAGAAGTGGGGAGAATACCAAAGAACTTCTGAAGGTAGTATATCAGTATCTGCCGTATGGACCTCAGTTTTACGATGAGGATACGATTACTGATCAGCCGGAGCGTCAGATCGTGGCAGAGCTGATCCGTGAGAAGGCATTACACTGCCTGAATGAAGAGATTCCTCATGGTATCGCAGTTGTGATCGACAGCATGAAGAAAAAAGGTAAAGTGATGCATATTGATGCCACGATCATCTGTGAACGCGATTCACATAAGGGTATCATTATTGGAAAACAAGGAAGTATGTTGAAAAAGATCGGAAGTACTGCGCGGTATGAGATTGAGAAAATGCTGGATATGCAGGCAAATCTGAAGCTTTGGGTCAAGGTAAAGAAGGACTGGAGAGACAGTGATTTCCTTGTGAAAAATTTTGGATACCGGGAAGATGAATAAAACGCCCCTTCCATAGGAGAACCTAATCCTATAACACAGGATGAGGTGATTGCATGGAAGAAACATACTGGAATAAATTTATGGCATCGGGTAAGGTTGATGATTATCTGGAATATAAGGGAATCCAAATCTGTCATTCGGTCATGGAGCATTATGGCAGATCATCAGATGCCGGGACAGAGGTAAGGCGAAGTGAATCAGATAACGGTTATGGGAATGGTGCTATCTGCTGTTCCGATCGGCGAGTATGATAAGCGGGTTGTCATACTCACCAGAGAAAGAGGCAAGATCAGCGCATTTGCCAGAGGGGCGAGGAAGCCTGGCAATGCACTGAGTGGAGTGATCAACCCGTTTTCATTTGGTGAATTTACAGTCTATGAGGGGCGGACATCATATACACTGGTGTCGGCCTCTATTTCCAATTATTTTGCAGAGTTACGAGAAGATATCGAGGGTGCTTATTATGGCTTTTATTTTGTAGAGATTGCATCCTATTACTGCCGAGAAGCTAATGATGAGAGAGAAATGTTAAAGCTTCTGTATCAGACAATGCGGGCACTTATCAATGAGAAAATTCCAAATCGTCTGATCCGGTATATCTACGAGCTGAAGGCAATCTGCATTAACGGCGAGGCACCGCAGGTATTCCAATGTGTGGTGTGTGGAGATAAAGAGCGTCCAGGGAAGTTCAGTACGCTGAAGGGCGGCAAAGTATGTATTCACTGCATCCGGGATGTCTATGACGGTCTGGAACTTGACCCATCTACCTGGTATACTCTGCAGTACATAGAGAGTGCAAAGGTAGAACATCTGTATAATTTTACTGTATCGGATCTGGTGCTCAGAGAACTTGCGATGGTCATGGGAAGATACATGGATGTGTATGTAGACCATCAGTTTAAATCACTGGAAATATTAAAGCTGATGACTTGAAAACTCTGTATACAGACGGTATAATATGCGATAAGGGTGCATTTTGGCATCGAATAACAAAAGGAAAGAGGATTAATAATGGCAGAGAAGACAATGGATAAGATTGTGGCACTGGCGAAGTCAAGAGGATTCGTATATCCGGGTTCTGAGATCTACGGCGGCCTTGCCAATACATGGGACTATGGTAATCTTGGAGTAGAGCTTAAGAATAATGTAAAGAAAGCCTGGTGGCAGAAGTTTGTACAGGAGTCTCCATATAATGTAGGCGTAGATTGTGCGATTCTGATGAACCCGCAGACATGGATTGCCAGCGGACATCTGGGGGGATTCAGTGACCCATTGATGGACTGTAAAGAATGTCACGAGCGTTTCCGTGCAGATAAAATCATCGAGGATTATGCGCATGAGAACGGCATCGACATTGGAGACAGTATTGATGGATGGAGCCATGAGAAGATGCAGGAGTTCATCGCAGAGAACAATATTCCATGTCCGACCTGCGGTAAGCATAATTTTACAGAAATCCGTGAGTTTAACCTGATGTTCAAGACATTCCAGGGTGTAACAGAGGATGCTAAGAACGTGGTATACCTTCGTCCGGAGACCGCACAGGGCATTTTCGTTAACTTTAAGAATGTACAGCGTACATCCAGAAAGAAGATTCCGTTTGGTATCTGCCAGATCGGTAAGTCTTTCCGTAACGAGATCACACCGGGTAACTTTACATTCCGTACCAGAGAGTTCGAACAGATGGAGATGGAATTCTTCTGTGAGCCGGATACGGATCTGGAATGGTTTGCATACTGGAAGCAGTATTGTCTGGACTGGCTGAGCAAGCTGGGACTTAAAGATGACGAAGTACGTTACCGTGACCACGATCAGGAAGAGCTGTCATTCTACAGTAAAGCAACTACCGATATCGAGTTCCTGTTCCCATTTGGATGGGGCGAGCTGTGGGGTATTGCTGACCGTACAGATTATGACCTTTCCCGTCATATGGAGGTATCTAAGCAGGATCTGACATATTTCGATGATGAGAAGAAAGAAAAATATATTCCATACGTTATCGAGCCGTCGCTGGGAGCTGACCGTATGGTACTTGCATTCCTGTGCAGTGCATACGATGAGGAGAACATTGGTACAGAGGAAAAACCGGATGTCAGAACTGTGCTTCATTTCCATCCGGCACTTGCACCGGTTAAGATCGGTGTCCTTCCACTGTCTAAGAAGTTGTCTGAGGGTGCACAGAAGGTGTATGCTCAGTTAGCTAAGAAGTATAACTGTGAGTACGATGAGCGTGGTAACATTGGTAAGAGATACCGCCGTCAGGATGAGATCGGTACACCATTCTGCGTAACATACGATTTCGATTCTGAGGAAGACGGAGCAGTAACTGTAAGAGACAGAGATACCATGGAGCAGGAAAGAGTGAAGATCGAAGATCTGAACGCATATTTCGAGAAGAAGTTTGAGTGGTAAGTCGAACGCAGCATGCAAGCAAAGAACCGAAGGTTTCGAGCCGGGCGTTCGACGTACGTCTGCAAGCATGTAAGTGATTCAGGAGAGTATATGAATCAAATTTATTTTGACAATGGCAGTACGTCATGGCCAAAGGCACCTGGTGTGCCGGAAGCCATGGCGGATTTGTTAGCTCACGGTGCATTTAATATTAACCGTGGCAATTATGAAGGCGCATACGAGATCGAAGGCGTCGTGCTGGATACAAGAGAACAGCTGACGCGTCTTTTTCATGTGAAGAATTCTAAGGGAGTAGTGTTTACACCGAGTGTGACCTATTCCCTTAATCTGTTTATAAAAGGCTTTTTGAAGCCCGGAGATCATGTGATCGTGACGGGGCTGGAGCATAATGCAGTGATGCGCCCGCTGGAACAGATGAAGGCTGTGGGTGTGGACTATGACATTGCACGGACGGACAGAGACGGCAATCTGGATCTTGAACATTTAAAATCACTGATTGGAGACAGCACCAGAGCGGTATTGGTAACCCATGCGTCCAATGTGTGTGGAACCGTAGTTCCGATTGAAGAAATTGGTAAGATCTGTCAGGAACATGATTTGATATTTGCGGTGGATACGGCACAGACTGCAGGAACGCTGGATATCGATATGGAGAATTGTGGGATTGATTTCCTGGCGTTTACCGGTCACAAGGGACTGCTTGGGCCACAGGGAATCGGTGGATTTCTGATAGCAGAGAGGCTGGATCGAGATATGAAGCCGTTGATTGCAGGAGGTACCGGAAGCCAGTCAGATTCTCTGCTGATGCCGGAGAATCTGCCGGATAAGTATGAGAGCGGTACGATGAACCTTCCGGGGATCATAGGATTGCATACGGCGCTGTCTTATTTAGAAGAACAGGGAATCGAACGCATACATGACCGTAAGATGTCGCTGACCGGATATTTTCTCGAGCGAGTGTCTGAGAATTCTAAGATACGGATCGTGGGTCGAAAAGATCTGGAACACAGAGTGGCAGTAGTGTCATTGGATTTTCAGACGGTGGACAATGCAGTAGCTGCCTTTGAACTGGAACAGGCAGCAGGGATTATGACCAGAGTAGGACTGCACTGTGCACCTGTGGCACACCGGTCGCTTGGCACTTTTCCGCAGGGAACCGTACGGTTTGCATTCAGTGCATCGAATACAGAAGAAGAGATAGATATTTGTATAGAAGAAATAAATAAAATCGCCTACATATAGATGAAAACTATAATAAAAAGCCTTGTTATTATTGTGAATAATTGATAAAAATGTTACGATAAAAACAGATTAATTGTTCAAATGCGATAATAAGGAGGAAAAGAATTATGGCAGATAATCAGAAAATGTGGGAAGAACTGGGGATGAATCTGGAGCTGCATGATCAGTTGTGTCAGGTGCTTCCACAGGCGGTTGGGGATGTATTTCTCTCTCAGGAAAACCGCCCGGACGGAATGGACTATTATGATATGGTAGTTGCAGATATTCACGGTATCCGCCCATCAGAACTGATTGAACATCAGAAAAAAGGCGGCAAGGTATTTGGCACATTCTGTGTATACGTACCGGATGAGGTGATCTTCGCAGCAGATGCAATTGCGACCGGACTCTGCGGCGGATCTCAGTTCTGGGTACCGGGAGGCGAGAAGGTGCTTCCGAATAATACCTGTCCGCTGATCAAAGCATCGGTGGGAGCAAGACTTGACCGTACCTGTCCGTTTTTCCGGATTGCGGATATGTATATCGGAGAGACTACCTGTGATGGTAAAAAGAAGGCATGGGAGATTTTGTCTGAGGACGTACCGATACATGTAATGGATCTTCCGCAGATGAAGCGTGCCAAGGACGTAAAAGCATGGGCAGAAGAGATTAAAGAGTTGATGCATGTGGTAGAAGAATTTACCGGCAACAAAGTGACAGCAGAGAAGCTAGCAGAAAGTATCAAACTGATTAATAATAAGAGAAAAGCGTTGGACAGACTGTATGCCTGTCGTAAGAATGAGAAGCTTCCAATCAGCGGTACGGATGCATTGGTTATTTCTCAGATTGCATTTTATGATGATCCGGCAAGATTTGCACAGATGACGAATAAACTGTGTGACGAGCTGGAGCAGCGGATCAAAGACGGTGTCAGTGTAGTGCCGGAAGGAACCAAGAGAATCATGCTGACAGGAACACCGCTTGCAATTCCGAACTGGAAGCTTCATAATATTGTTGAGACCAGCGGAGCAGTGGTTGTCTGTGAAGAGATGTGCACAGGTACCCGTTACTTTGAGCGTTTTGTAGACGAGAGTGGTACTACAATCGACGAGCAGATCGATGCAATCGCAGAGCGGTATATGGGCATTAACTGTGCATGCTTTACACCAAACCATGGAAGAATCGATGATATCCTCCGCCTGGCAAAAGAATACAAAGTAGACGGAATCATTGATGTGAATCTGAAGTTCTGTAACCTTTACGACACCGAAGGATATTTCGTAGAGCGTGCGATGAAGGAAGTAGGTATTCCGGTACTGGGAATCGAGACCGATTACACGGACAGCGATGCTCAGCAGCTTCGTACCAGAATCAGTGCATTTGTGGAGATGCTTAATAACTAAGGAGATATGGGATAGATGTCAGAGATTCAGCATTATATTCTGTTTCCTAATCATGACAATGCAATGCGGTTATACCGCGAATTAAAAAAGCTGGGGGTTCGGGCAGTGATTGCTCCTACCCCCAGAAGTGCGAGTAAATGCTGCGGCGTGTCGTTGATGGTGGAAAAGGACGATCTGGATACGATATGGGAGACTGCAGAACAGAAGGAGATTGAGATTCTGAAAGTGGCAGAGGTGAAAAAGGACTTTAATCCACACCGCGACCGTTACTGTTAAAGATCGTAAAACGAAATAAAAGAAATCAGAGGGAAGACAAGATGTATTATGTAGGAATTGATATTGGATCTACTGCGTCCAAGACAGCAGTACGAGGAGATAAGGAATTAATGTTTGTGCTGCCGACAGGATGGAGCAGTAAGGAGACAACCGGAGTGATCCGTGAGAGGCTTCTGGAGGAAGGAATCGATGTGGAATCTGACGATGTGAAAGTTGTGGCAACAGGATATGGAAGAGTTGCAGTAGATTTTGCGGATTATGTGATCACAGAGATTACCTGTCATGCCAGAGGCGGCAGAGAGATGGCAGGAGATGACTGCTCGATCATCGATGTCGGAGGACAGGATACAAAGGTGATACTGGTATCAGGCGGCATGGTACAGGATTTTCTGATGAATGATAAATGCTCGGCAGGAACCGGTAAATTCCTGGAGATTATGGCGAATCGCCTGGGTGTAACTCTGCAGGAGTTGTTTGATATGGCAGATACTGGAGATGTGTTATCGATCAGTTCACTCTGCACCGTATTTGCAGAATCAGAAGTGATCAATTATATCGGTGAAGGTAAGAAACGGGAAGATATCGCAGCCGGTGTGGTAGATTCTGTAGCAGCGAAGGTATCACAGCTTGCAGGCAGAAAGAATCTGGCAGATAAGGTGATCCTTACCGGAGGTTTGAGCAACAGCGAATACTTTACCAGGATCTTATCAGAGAAGCTTGGTAAGAAAGTAGAGATGACCGAGAACGGACGGTATGCCGGAGCAATCGGAGCAGCGCTGCTGGCAGAAGAGAAAAGTAAGAGAAGAAGATAGCAATATAAAAAGGCGGTCGAAGATTCGAGGGTACTCGAACTCCGACCGCTATATTTTTATATATGAGTTTAGGCAATGTACTTGGTATCTATTGCGTAAGCTAACAGCTTTGAGATATCTTCGCGATTATGGAGGGCTAACTGAAGCTCTGCGAAATGGCCGTCAATAGAAAGGATATTCTGTGTGAGTTTGGATTTTAAGTCAATACGTGAGCCATCTTTCTTTACTAATTCTACTTTGTCTTTGCATTCATTTACTACGTCAAAAAATTCTTCTGAGTTATCGATATTAAAAAGTTTCATACTTTTCAAACTCCTTCCCTTGTTAAACATTTATCATCTTTTCTTTTGCTGATTTTATTTTAACTGAAATGCAGAAAATATCAATGCATTTAATGTATGAATTATACAAAACCAAATGAAAAAAATTGTGCAATATTACAAATGCGATTAAGGATGTCAAAGTTATAGATAAAAAAGACGATTCTTTGTGCAAAAAATAACAATAAAATAGCATTTCTGCCTTTCAAAAAAAGTACTTGCCAAATCTTTTTTATTATGATATTGTTTGATAGTCAAAATACTTTAAAACAAAATAGTATGAAAACAAAGGTAAATAAAGAGGCGGATATGATGATAGGAAAGATATGTGGCACAGGATCCAGTATTCCAGTAAAAATCATGGATAATGATGATCTGTCGAATATGGTGGATACGAATGATGCGTGGATCCGTGAGCGTACCGGCGTAGAGAAACGCCATATCGCAGAGTCAGAATCCACAGTGTCTATGGCAGTGGAAGCAGGCAGACAGGCGCTTGCACAGACAGGAGTACGACCGGAAGAGTTGGATATGATAGTGGTGTCAACGATGTCACCGGATGCAGTGCTTCCTTGTACAGCCTGTGAAGTGCAAAAGGCTATCGGCGCAGAGGGTGCGGTCTGTTTTGATTTGCAGGCAGCATGTACAGGATTTATATTTGCGTATAATACAGCGCAGGCGTACATTCAGAGTAATATGTGCAGAACAGTATTATTGATCGGGAGTGAGAGATTGTCCAGGTTGGTAGACTGGACCGACAGAGGAACCTGTATTTTATTTGGTGACGGTGCCGGAGCAGCAGTTTTGAAGGCAGCAGAAGGAAGAGCTTATCTTCCGGTTTCTCATTCTGATGGAAAAAAGGGAGAGGCTCTGACATGTGACAGATACATTCATATGGATGGAAGAGCAGTGTTTCAGTTTGCGGTAACCAGAGTGCCGGAGGTGATTCGTGAAGTACTCACAAAAAATGAACTGCTCATGGATGATGTTGATTATTTTGTTCTGCATCAGGCAAATCGGAGAATTGTGGAAGCAGTGGCAAAAAGATTGAGACAGCCAATTGAGAAATTTCCGATGAATCTTCAAGAATATGGAAATACATCTTCTGCAAGTATTCCGATTCTTCTGGATGAAATGAATCGGTCAGGAAAGCTGAAAAAAGGTCAGAAGCTTGTAGTGGCAGGATTTGGGGCAGGTCTTTCGTGGGGCGCATCCATTGTAGAATGGTAAAAATGATTGAAAGGTAATTACCGGTAAGGAGCCGGATTACATAGATACAGAAAACTTAGAAATGAACAAATATGAAGGAGAATAAGAATTATGTTAGAAAGAGTAAAAGAAATCGTAGCAGATACACTGGGAACAGAAGCAGAGAAGTTGACTGAGGCGACTTCATTCAAGGCTGATCTGGATGCAGATTCACTGGATTTATTTGAAATGGTAATGGCACTGGAAGAGGAATTTGGTAAGGAAATCCCAACGGAGGATCTGGAGAAGATTGCAACGATTGGAGATGTAGTTGCTTATCTTGAGAAATAGGAGCTGGGTGATATGAAGACAGAGATTACAGAACTTTTAGGAATTCGTTATCCGATTATCCAGGGAGGCATGGCCTGGGTGGCAGATTATCATCTGGCGGCTGCCGTGTCTAATGCAGGAGGTCTTGGATTGATCGGAAGCGGAGGCGCACCGGCAGAATGGGTCAGAGAGCAGGTGCGAGAAGCAAAGAAACTGACAGATCAGCCATTTGGTGTCAATCTGATGCTGATGAATCCGGAAGCCGATCAGATCGCGAAAGTACTGGTAGAAGAAGGCGTGGCAGTTGTAACGACAGGTGCCGGAAGTCCGGAAAAATATATGAGCATGTGGAAAGAAGCCGGTATGAAGGTAATTCCGGTAGTGGCAAGCGTGGCGTTGGCAAAGAGAATGGAACGCTGTGGTGCGGATGCTCTTGTAGCAGAAGGAACGGAAGCCGGGGGACATATTGGAGAACTGACTACGATGGTACTGGTTCCGCAAATTGTTGATGCAGTATCTGTACCGGTAATTGCAGCCGGTGGAATCGCAGATGGCAGAGGAATTGCAGCAGCCTTTATGCTGGGAGCAAGAGGAGTGCAGATGGGCACACAGTTTGTGGTAACAAAAGAATGTAATGTTCATGAGAATTATAAACAGGCATTGATTAAGGCAAGAGATATTGATTCTCGTGTGACAGGGAGAACCACCGGGCATCCGGTCCGTGTCCTTCGCAATGCAATGGTAAAAGAGTACCTGAAGAAGGAACAGGCTGGAGTTCCATTTGAAGAACTGGAACAGCTGACACTCGGTGCACTGCGTAAGGCAGTAGTGGATGGAGATGTAACCAATGGAAGTGTTATGGCAGGTCAGTGTGCGTCGATGGCTCATGAGATAATGACTTGTAAAGAATTGATCACAAAGCTGACTTGCGAGACAGATAAGTTGATCGGAGGCTCAGGGTTCTATGAGTAAGATTGCATTTATCTATCCGGGACAGGGAGCGCAGAAAGCCGGCATGGGAAAGGATTTCTATGAAAACAGTCCGCTTGCCAGAGATATCTATGACCGGGCATCGGAATGTCTCAAACTGGATATGAGGGCATTATGTTTTGAGGAAAATGACTTGCTGGATCAGACGGAATATACGCAGGCAGCTATGGTGACAACCTGTCTTGCAATGACTGCGGTATTGAATGAACAGGGAGCAGAAGCGGACGTGACAGCAGGATTGAGTCTGGGAGAATACTGTGCCATTGCGGAGGCAGGTGCAATGGATCTGTTGGATGCAATCCGCCTGGTCCGAGTACGCGGACAACTGATGCAGCATACAGTTCCGACAGGAGAAGGCGCGATGGCGGCAGTGCTTGGAATGGATGCAGATCAGATTGATGCCGTGATTAAACCAATTGCGAATGTAACGGTAGCTAATTATAATTGCCCGGGGCAGATTGTAATTACAGGAGGAACAGCAGGCATCGAACAGGCATCCAAGACATTGAAAGAGGCTGGTGCAAAGCGGGTAGTTTCACTGAATGTCAGTGGACCGTTTCATTCACCGATGCTTCGGAGCGCAGGGGAAAAGCTTGGCAAAGAACTGTCGGCGGTACAGCTTGGTGAGTTGAAGATCCCATATGTAACGAATGTGACGGCAGAGTATGTGACGGACAGCAGCGAGATCCGGGAGCTTCTTACCAGACAGGTATATTCACCGGTGCGCTGGGAGCAGAGCATCCGGAAAATGATCGCACAGGACGTGGATACGTTTGTGGAAATCGGACCAGGCAGAACCTTAACCGGATTTTTACGTAAAATCGATCGGAATGTGACGGTATATCAGGTGAATACCTGGGAAGATTCAAAGCAAATCATGGAGGAATTATGGCAGAGAAAACAGCAATAGTAACAGGTGCATCCAGAGGAATCGGCAGAGCAATTGCATTGGAACTTGCAGGAAAAGGATACAAGGTGATTTTAAATTACTGCGGCTCTAAGGTTCGTGCAGAGCAGGCGGCAGAAGAAATCTGCGCAGCAGGCGGACAGGCAAAAGCCGTACAGTGTGATGTATCAGATTACATAGCATGCGAGACATTTATCAGCAATATTATCAAAGAAGAAGGACGGATAGATGTATTGGTTAATAATGCCGGAATCACCAGAGATGGACTTCTTATGAAGATGTCGGAGGAAGATTTTGATGCGGTGATCAATACGAATCTGAAGGGATGTTTTCACTGTATGCGATTTGTTTCCAGACAGATGTTAAAGCAGAGAAGCGGAAGAATCATTAATTTGTCTTCTGTATCCGGAGTGGCAGGTAATGC